>Ga0209006_10000267_pt1 | contig 53688 bp, 40 predicted proteins | sample JacPin_JW_Ref_O2_FD_188567 | JGI IMG/M metagenome (GOLD analysis project Ga0209006, IMG submission 188567) | Forest soil microbial communities from Algoma, Ontario, Canada - Jack Pine, Ontario site 1_JW_Ref_O2 (SPAdes) (version 2) | ecosystem: Environmental > Terrestrial > Soil > Boreal...
AGATTTGGCCGCAGTCGGCGTAAGCGGCCACTCGCAGTAAACGTCCTTGCCTGCAGTGATGGCTGCGCGGATACCCTCCTCATGTTGCTGAGAGGTGGTTAGCACCAGGACCTGGTCGACCAATGGGTCCCTCACCAACGCATCCAAACTCTCGGCTGCGTGAGGAATGCCATACTCCGTAGCGGCCGCCTTCGCCGCTTCCTTGCGTTGGCTGTAGACAGCTACGATCTCGTACTCCGGTAGGAGCCTCAGCACCCGGACATGTGCGAACAAGGCCCAATTGCCAACACCGATCAATCCCAGACGAATTTTCTTCTGATCCTTCATACCTTCCTCCCTATGACTGCCGCAGGTGTCGCCCGGAAGCTGATCGCCATCCGGTTGTAGGCGTTCATCAGTCCGATTGCCATCGTCAGGTCGACAAGTTCCTTTTCGTCGAAGTGCGCCGACACCGCCGCATACGCACTGTCGGGAGCACCCGTGGTCGCTATCCGGGTAACGGTTTCCGACCAGGCGAGGGCGGCCCGCTCACGGGTGTCGAACAGCTCACCTGCTTCGTCCCACACCGGCACCAGGGCGATCTTCTCGTTGGAGACACGTAGCTCGCGTAACTCCCTGGAGTGCATGTCAATGCAGTACGCGCACCCGTTGATCAGCGACACACGCAAGTACACAAGGGTCACTAGCGTCGCCGGCAGACCAGATTGGGCAACGTAGAGGTGAACGCCGCCGAGGGCTTTCACTCCGCGTGGAGCAACCTGGCTGTAGTCGATTCGCTCACTCATGATTGCCTCCGGGATTCATGTCGAAGGTGGTAAGGGCGTTCTTGTCGGCGGTGTCTACAACAAACACCGCAAGCAGCCGTGCCGGTTCGGTGTCGATCGCATTCTCGGCAAGGATGTGATGGGCACCAGGATCTTCCTGCCAGTTCTGGCCCGCACGATAAATTTGTGGGGACTCACCCTCAACCTGGCTGCGGATTGATCCGGAAATCACGTAGGCCATGATGAACGCCGACTGCGCGTGGCGGTGCGGCGCGTCTTTGGCTCCGGGTGCATATGAAACTTCCTGTGCCACTAGAGATTTACCGGGAATATTGGTGATCGCTTGGTCGAAGACCGGCACGACGGTAGCCGCACTTGCCGCATCGCCGGAGTGCGGTTCGTCGGCGTGAGCTGCACCTGTGAAGATCACGCTGAGCGCAAGCGCCGCGGCGACGTATCGGGTGGCCAATGGGACTCCTTCTACATGGTCCGTATGTGCTCTTCAGTGGGACCCGCGGGCGCGACCATCCCATCGTGACCGAAGGCAATGGGCCAGGAAAAGACCCAAGAGTTGCGCGAAATGTTGTACCGTCACGCATGGACGCGAACCTATCCATACATCTGGAGCGACCAGCCGGTATCTCGCTGTCCGAACAGATTCGCAGGTGGATCTCGGCGGCGATCCACGACGGCCGCCTACAGGCAGGCGCGCGATTACCTTCGTGGCGTGATCTGGCGGCCGAGCTCGGGGTCGCTCGCGGGACCGTGCGCGTCGCCTATGAGCGATTGGGTGACGAACAGCTGATCGTGGCCTGCGGGCCGGCGGGAACGTTCGTCGCAGAACATGTCCCGGTCCTGGCCTCCGTCGCGGGTATCGACGCGAAGAACGTTCCGTCGCACGCCGTGCTGGCCGAACTGGTCCCCAGGCTTGGTGCTGCACCGATGCCGTTCCAGATGGGCTTTCCCGCGCACGACGCGTTTCCCACAGCCGCATGGTCGCGCCTAGCAGCACGGTCCGCGCGCATCGCCGCCGAAAGAGGTGTGTACCAACCGGATCCGCGGGGGGAACCTGACCTGCGGTACGAAATCGCGGCTCATCTGTCAATCGCTCGGGGACTGCGCTGTACATCCGAGCAGATATTCGTGACCAACGGTTATGCGGGGGCATTGGGTCTGGCACTGCGTGCGCTGGATTTGAAGAACGACGTGGCCTGGGTGGAAGAACCCGGGTATCCGATGGCACGCGTGGCGCTCGAACTGTCTGGAATGACAAATCTGCCGGTCCACGTCGACGCTCAGGGCATGGATGTGCAGGATGCAATCGCGTCGGCTTCCGATGCCGCGTTGGCGGTGGTGACGTCCGGACAACACGCACCGCTGGGGATGCCGCTATCGATGACCCGCCGCCACGAACTACTCGAATGGGCCGCCAAGACGCGGGCCTGGATCATCGACGACGACTATCTGAGTGAATTGCAGCTCAGCGGTCGAGCCGCCCCGGCACTTGCCTCCATGGACTCCCATGGTCGGGTCGTTCATGCCGGGTCGTTCAGCAAGACGATCAATCCCGCACTGCGACTTGGCTTCGTGGCGGTTCCTGCCGCCGTGGTGCCGCGCTTCGACGACGTCGCTACGACGCTGTGTCCGGCCTCGGCGATCGATACGCAGCTCGCCGTCGCGGAATTCCTTCGCGCAGGCCTCTATCTACGGCACCTGCGCCGGATGAAGCGGCTGTACGTCCACCGTCGCGACGCCGTGAAGAAGGCTCTCGATAGGCGCATTGCTGTCGACGCGATGGCGGGCCTGGCCGTCCTTATTCGTCTGCCACCCCAAGTCGACGACCGCGACCTTGTCCGGCGCGCGGCCGCGGTGAGCCTGGCCCCCGTCGCGCTATCACCGTGGTACTCACACCCCGACGAACACCACACTGGCCTGCTCCTCGGAATCACCAACATCAGCGAGGAGAAGCTGCCAGAACATTGTGCAGAACTGGAGGAACTCATCGGCATCCCAAACCGCTAACGGTCAGCCCGAGCAGGCACGGCCATGACCGCAACTTGGTGAAAATAACCGTTCCCAAACCATCGAATGCCGGGCAAGTCAGTCGTTTTGCCCTTTCCGCGGTGACGCTGAGGCTGTGGTGCCAGCTCCTGGTGGTCATCGTTTATTCATCGGCAATGATCGGGATTTGCACGGAATTGTCGGGTTCTGTCCGGATCTCAGAGGTAATCAGACACGCTGCGGCACAAGCAATTACCGGCATGAATGGTTTGTCGTCATGCGACGACCTGTTCGCCGCGGTGTTGGAGCTGATTTTCGGCGAGGCGATCGCGGAGGTCGAGGCTCCATCGCCTCCCCTTCATCGAAGCCCTTGAACAACGAGGCCCAATGGTGGTCGTGCAGATTGATCAGCCCCGGGATGACGAGCTTGCCTCCCACGCTGCGCAGGAGTTGCTGTCCCTCGGTGCCGCTGGCGCTGGTGGTCACCGATCTGATCGAGTGCGCAATGGTGGCGGCCAGGAGTGATGGTGAGCGCGCCGCCGACTATTTCGAGACGCTTTTGGCGGCGCAGCAATCCCGCGAGGACAGCACTTAGCTGCTTCGAGGAAGGGCGGGGGTGCCTATGCTGGTCCGTGTGGACCTACATACCCATACTGTGACGACCCTGGTGGCCATCGGGGGCACTCTCCTCACGCTTGGAATTCTTGCAATCGTACTGTTCCGTTTGTGGCGTGGCAGGCATGCTCAGATCGTCCGCATCCAGGTAGGCGGCAGAACAATCGAATTGGACTCCAATAAGCCTGCTGACGCCGAAGCGATGATCGAGTTCGTTGCAAAGCTCAAGGCTGACGAGCAGGCAGCGTACGACGCGGCCAATCGTGCTGATGGGGATGCGGAGAAGCCGGAATGATCGGGTCCCGAGAGACCCTTTCGCAGCCACAATCACGGAGGACGGCTTCCCCTCCCTCTCGCGAGAGAGTAGGCGCTGGTGCCGGTGGTGCCGGTGGCGGGGCGGCGCTCATCTCTATCGCACAGCATCTCGGACCCAATACCTGGCCAGGTCTAATTCTGTTGTACTGCAGTCCTTTAATCGGGATCCTGGTCGGCGGCGGCATCGAACAAATCTCGATGTGGGACCAGCGGAGGCGCGCGAACGCAGCTCTCACGAATGCACGCAAGACCATCGAGCAGCAGCTCAATAATTCAAATGCCTCAGATGCGCACAAGGACAAATTGAGGGCGCTGTTGGAGCAGATGGATCGCGAGGTCGCCGAAGCGCAGGTGGATGTAGTCAGGTCAATCAGGTGGTCGTAGAGGTTGCGGCGCCGTACATCGGAAGGCGCGGCGAGTTCGACGACGACACCCCCGCCATAACTAGGACCTAGGTCTAGTACCCCCCGGGGGCCTACTGGGTGTAGGCAGTGTTCGGGTTTCCTGGCACTGGCGACAGGGTGTCGGCGACGGCCGGTTTTCCGCGGGAAGTCAGACACTGCGGAATGAGGTGGCGCTTAGTAGGCGGGGTCGGGGCTGCTGGGATTGTGGTGGTCGGCTTTAGTGAGCCTGTAGGAGCTTGTTGTCGGTGGCGCCGATGCCCTTGAGGGCCTCGATCAGCAAAGCGATGATGTCGGTGACGACTAGCTTGTTGTATCCCTCCGGCAGCTCGTAGCTATGCAGTTCCCAGCGGTATTTGTGGTCTTCCAGCCGGGGCCACAGCTCGTTGATGAGGGGTGTGAAATCGTCGACGAGCGTGGCTAATTCGGCGCGCAAGCCGGCATAGTCCTGTGGCTTAGCGGGCGTATCCGAGGTGTCGGATGATTCGCTCATGCGTGGATCTACCTCCAGTTTTGCCCCGGGGCAAGCTAGGCGTCTGACGGGAGCATAAGGCGGCTCGCCGAATCTGCTCCAGGCAGCGTTGACCGGACCCCGTGAATCGATCAGTCTCGTGTGAGAGTCGGTCATTGACGTAGTGCCGGGTCAAATTTGCTGAGACAAATCCGCGCGATCCAATTTCTGCGCTAATCCCCTAGTCCGACTGGGACGCCACGGCGATCGGGCCGGTCGGTGGCAACCTATTTGGCCAAGTACGTGACGAAATCGGTGGCCGAATTCGGTGTCGGCATCCGACGCATGTCACCGTTAGCCGTCGCGGAATTAGACATCACCGGCCATGTGCGGGCCATCCTGAACACCATCACCGACATGGCCGCCCGCCACGCCTACCACGGCATGGACCGCTGGCTGCACACGTTGGGGTATCGGGGGCACATCACGACCAAATCCCGGTTGTTCTCCACCACCATGGGCGCGCTGCGCGCGTACCGCGCCGCCTGGACTCGCCAACGCGACAGTCGGCAGGCCGCGGGAACCATGGACGCGGAACATCATGGGGCGACAGCGACCATTGATGCGATCGAGTGGGAGTTCGATCGGGTCGGGCTGTCCAGTCTTGGCGAGCGTGCCCTGATTCTGTCCGCGGCCCAGCGGATGATCGAACACCGCCACACCGCGCGCGATAACCTGCGTGCCCACGATCCGCCTCTTACCGGGAACAGACGACATGAACACCCAGCAGCCGGCGTCGTCGGAGGATCCGGGCCAGCCTCCCTGGTGCGGCGAGTGCGAGGACGAGCGGCCGCCGATGGTGACGATCACCCTTTTTACTGAAATGGAGAAGACGATATGGACCTACTGACAATTGAGGAAGTCGCCGAGCTAACGCGACTCCCGGTTGCGACGCTTAGGTGGTATCGGGCGATGGGCGAAGGTGGCCCTAAGTCCGGCAAGCTAGGCCGCAGGGTTGTTTACCGGCGCGCCGATGTCGAGGCGTGGATCGCCGCCGCATTCGACGCGACGGGTTCGTGATGAGCGCCGAGTGGGAACTGGGCGGTCGAGGCCGAGGTTGTCGAACCGCTCGACCAGGCTGCAGCCAGCCGGATCGATCAGCGCATCCGACTCCTCGTCGGCACGATCAACGACAACATCGTCAAGCTCCGCGAGCTTGTGGACAAGGCCAAGCGCGGACACGTTCACCTCAAGACGGTGGACCTGTTCCAGGGCCTAGAGCCCAAAATTGGCTTTGAACGCCTATTTTCGCTGGTTGAACTGTCGAGGACGCGTTCGTGACATGCCAACCAGTTGAGGTCCTCTTCCCGAAAGCAGTCGCATTATTGGCCGCGATGGAAGCGGAAGTCGTGGCATGAAGCCTTGTCGCGTCGAGCCCAGACGATGGCGAGCGGGTGGATGATGCCGCGCAGTCAGAAGTTGTGCCAAGACGCCTTTACTGGATCTTGACTCTGTTTTGAATCGTCTCACCGACGATTGCCAACGTGAGTACGCTTTTTTCGGTGGAGCTGGGGGTATTGGGACCTCTCCAGGTTCGACAGGACGGCACGCCCGTCATGATCCCGGGCGCGAAACCGCGCGCCATCCTCACGATGCTCGGGCTGCACGGTGGTTCTGTCGTGTCGGCCGATGCGCTCGTCGCGCTCCTCTGGGGCGACGATCCGCCGCGCACAGCCGGCAAGGCCCTGCAGACCCACATTTCCGCGCTGCGTCGCGCCCTGGGCGACGGCTTCGTGCTGACGCAGGGATCCGGCTGGACCGCTAACGCGACAGAGATTGATGCTTCGCGTTACAAGGTGGCCGCCAAAATGGGGCGCGATGCCGCGGCCGCTGGCGACACCAGCCAAGCGCTGGCCCACTTCGAAGAGGCGCTGAAACTTTGGCGCGGAGTACCGGAACTGCCCGACACCCAGCGGGGAGCATCCGAGAAGACGCGCTGGATCGAGGGCCACGCCGCGCTGGTGGAGGATCGGGCCGACGCGCTACTCGCGACGGGTCGCGCAGCGGAGATCATCGGCGAGCTTGAGGCCGCCGTGGCCGAAGCGCCCCTGCGCGAAAGGCGTTGGGGCCAATTGATGCTCGCGCTCTATCGCGCCGGCAGGCAGGGTGAAGCCCTGGGCACGTATCAACGGGCACGGTCGATGCTGGCGAACGAGCTGGGAGTCGACCCGGGTCCTAATCTTCGACGACTCGAGGCCGCGATCGTCGCCCAAGACGCCGCGCTGGAAGGCTCTGTGGCACAACAACTTTCATCAGTGACGCGCGCCGTGACTTTTCTGCTCACCGACATCGAGGGGTCGACCGCGGCTTGGGAGGCAGATGCCGACACGATGGCCTCGGCGCTCGCGCGGCACGACGAGCTGGTGGAACAGGTCGTCACGTCGCGCGGAGGAAGACTTATCAAGACGCGCGGCGAAGGCGATGCGACGTTCTCGGTGTTCGACCGACCGTCGGCCGCGGCCGCTGCCGCCATCGAGTTGCAGGACGCGATCTCCCATGAGCCGTGGGCATTGCAGGAGCCCATGCGTATTCGCGTGGCGCTGCACACCGGCGAAGTCGAGCTTCGCGACGGCGACTACTTCGGCCGAGCGGTCAACCGCGCCGCGCGCTTGCGGTCGCTGGCCACGGGAGGCCAGATTCTGTGCTCAGGCGCCACCGCCGAACTCGTCATTGACTCACTGTCCGACGATGTTGTGCTCGCCGATTTGGGGATGCGCCAGCTGCGCAACCTGCCGCGCCCGGAGCACGTTTTCGAACTCCGTCTAGAAAGCGTCGACGACGGTCCTCGGCCGCAGACCAGCGACGCGCCCATGGAGCGCCCGGCTTTCCCCGCGGTGCTCACCGGCCCCGGGCCGTTCGTCGGACGCGGCCCCGAGCTCGAACGACTTTTGTCCGCGTGGCAGACCGCGGTCGCCGAAGGCGTCCGCACGGTGCTGATCGCGGGCGAACCGGGCGTAGGCAAGACACGCTTGGCCGGCGAATGGTCGGGGCAGGCCTACGAGCAAGGGGCCGTCGTGCTGTACGGCCGTTGCGATGAGGATCTCGGTGCGCCCTATCAGCCGTTTGCGGAAGCCCTGCGTGCGCTCGTGCCGTGCCTCGGTGCTAGCCGGCTGCGGGGTATGCGCGGCGTTGAAGCACTGCTTGCACTGGTTCCCGGGCTGACCGATGTGTTACCGGATGTGGCCGCGCCGACCCGGGCCGACCCTGACACCGAGCGCTACGCACTCTTCGACGCCGTCGTCGCGGTGTTGGAAGTCGCCTCCACGAGCGCACCGGTCGTGCTGATTCTCGACGATCTTCACTGGGCAGCCAAACCGACGCTGCTCTTATTGCGACATCTCCTGCGCTTCGGTGAGCACGCCCGCGTGCAAGTCGTCGGCACGTACCGCAGCACCGACCTCGACCGCTCCCATCCTCTTGCGGCGATGCTGGCCGACCTTCACCGCGACGGCACCGCCAACCGCCTTCAGCTCAGCGGCCTTGATGAGGACGACGTGACCGCGTACGTCGCCGAGGCCGGCTACGACGACGAAGAATTGGCTCGGGCATTGGCGTCCGTCACAGGTGGCAACCCGTTCTTCCTGATTGAGGCGCTGCGCCATGTGGACGAAAGTGGCGGAGTTTGGGATCCGACCACGTTGCCGCAAGGCGTTCGTGAAACCGTGAGCCGCCGACTTTCCCGGCTTCCCGAGGAGACGAACAAGGCCCTTGCCGCCGCGGCGGTCGTCGGCAGCCGGTTCGCTCTGGATCTCGTCGAGCAGGTGGTCGATGAAGATCTCGTCGACGCGTTTGACGAGGCGTGCAAGGCCGGCATCATCATCGAAGAGCCTGGCGGTCGATACCGGTTTAACCATGCGATCGTCCGACAGTCACTGCTCGCGGAGTTGGCGTCCGTGCGACGCATGCGGCTGCACCAGCGCATCGCCACGACATTGGAGAATCAGCCCGGCGCCGACGACGAACTGCTGGCTGAGCTGGCTTACCACTACTTCGAATGCGCGTGGGCAGGCAACGCGGCCAAGGCCGTCGACTACTGCCGGCGTGCGGCAGACCAGGCGATGGCACGGCTCGCCTACGAAGGCGCCGCCGACCTCTACGACCGTGCCCTTCACGCTCTCGAGGAGATTGACGACGAGCTGCCCGACCGCGAAGACCAAGCCGTCGAACTACTCGTCGCCCGCTGCGAGGCACTGCTGGCCGCAGGTGACGTGGCTTCGGCGGCAGGCGCGGTCTCGCAACTGCAAGAAGCGACACACGATTCAGCTCGGCTAGCGGCATGGGCGACGTGCTTCGACGGCCAACTCTCAATGCTGACCCATCCCGAGCGACTGGACGACGTCGAAGCCGCGTTAGGCGCGGCCGCCGACAAGCTGGCCGAATTGGACGACGCCGCGGGGGAAGCCAAAGCCCACACCGTCCGGGCCGGGTGCCTCGCCCGCCTCGGGCGAATTGGCGACTGCGAAACCGCCTTAGACGACGCGCTCACAGCGGCGCGACGTTCGCGTGAACACAGGCGGGTGAACCAGGTTTTGGCGGGGGCGCCGCTCGCGGCGCTGTGGGGCCCCAACCCGGTACCGCGCGCGGGCGGGCGGTGTCTTGACGTGGTGCGGCTGCTGCGAATCACGACCGACTCGCCCGCGGTCGAGGCGACGTCGACGCGGTGCCAGGCCGTGTTGGAGGCGTTCCGCGGCCGTGCAGAGGCGGCCCGGCGGATGATCGATTCGGCCCGGCGCATGGTCACCGAGCTCGGCTTGCGCCATGCGCTTCTCGAGGTTGAGCAGTTCGCCGGCATTGTCGAGCTGGTTGTCGACGATCCTGGGGCGGCCGAGCCGCATCTGCGTAAGGCGTACAACGGTTTTCGTCGGATGGGACTCGACGCCGACACCGCAGAGACCGCCGCGCTGCTGGGTCGCGCGTGTCTCGCGCTCGATCTAGACGCCGAGGCCGACGAATTGTGTTCGGAGAGTGAACGTCTCGCCGGCCACGTGTTGAAGGCGTCGATCGCATGGCGCACGCTTCGAGCACAGTTGCGGTCGCGCCGCAATGATCACGAAGAGGCCCGCCGGGTTGCCGAGGCTGCTGTCACCATGGCCGAGCGCACCGACGCGTTGGTCGATCACGGCGATGCCTGTCTGGCGCTGGCAGCAGTTTTGGCGGCTGCTGCCGATACCGCGGGAGCGCGAGCCGCCGCCGAGCGGGCGGTCGGCTTGTACGAACAGAAAGGCGCCGCGGCACTTGCAGATAAGGCGCGCAGTCTTCTCGGTAAGCGCGACGTCCCGACAGCCTCGGCGCCGACTGAACCGCCGATCGCCGAGCCGGACACCGCGTGCGTGCGAGTCGGCAAACGCGCGCTGGATGCTATTGCTCGCGAGGCCTGGGACGAGTACGAGCAGCTGTTTGCACCCGAGGTTTTCGTGGAGAGTCGCCGGAAGATTGTCGGATTTACGCAAATCGACGTCCAATCGGGCGAGTGGCCACGTGAGGCCAGGCGCAATGCCGAGACGGGCGGCATGCGGCCTTCCCAAGTGGTTATCGCCGTGCGAGGCGAGCGCCTGGCTCTCGCTCGATTGGAGCTCGGCACTGCGGACGAGAGCCCTGGAGCGCCGCAGTACGAGTTGCTCCATCTATACGGCATCGACGAGGAAGGTCGAATCGCGCTGCAGCTGTTCTTCGACATCGAAGACATCGACGCCGCGATCGCCGAACTCGACGCCGTACACGCCCGGTTCGAAGAACAGCACCCGCCAACGCGTCGGGTGGGAAACGCGGCAAGCCGGATATTCGAGCGTCTGCAGGCATGCTTCACGAGCCGCGACTGGGACACGATCGCGGAGCTGCTGGCCGACGACATCGTTAGCGAGGACCGTCGTCGGGTAGTGAATATCGGATTCCGACAAGGCCGGGATGCCGCTATCGCAGACATGCGAGTGAACGTCGACCTCGGTGTCACAGATCTCACAGCCGCCGTCTTAGCGACTCGCGGAGGCCGCCTCGCCCTCATGCGTACCCGCGCCTCAGGGCACACCCGGCGGCCCGAAGCATTCCATGCCGACGTGCTCAACATCATCGAGATCGATGCCGAGGACCGGATCACCGCAGGCATGACGTTCGACCTCGACGCCGCCGACGCCGCCTTCGAAGCGCTCGATGCGCGTTACGTCGCAGGCGAAGCAGCACCGTACTCGCGCACATGGTCCGTCATCGCGCGGACCCCCGCTGCGATTAATCGGCACGAGCTTCCCACGACGACGACGCCGGACTGGGTGAACATCGACCATCGCCGCGGGGCGGCTTTCGCGCCCGGCGAGATAATCGAATATGTCCGCGCCGCTTGGGAACTCGAGCCCGACATCACTACGTATATCGAGACTGTTCATCGGCTGAGCGACCTCGGAGCGGTCGTCACCCATGTAGCGAATGGGACCTCACAAGAAGGATTCGCCGCCGAGTGGCGTTTGGTCGGCATCTTCACGGTCGACGGTGACCGGATCAACCGGTGCGAGATCTTCGATGAGACCGACATCGATGCTGCAATCGCGAGGTTCGAACAGCTCAGCCGGCCGACTCCACGTCTGGAAAACGCGGCAAGCCAAGTAGTCGAACGCTTTATGGGGCACTTCGCGACCTACGACTGGAATGCTTTGGCGGACACGCTGGCCGACGACTTCTCCAGTGACGATCGCCGCCGGATGGTGGGCGCCGGCGTCCGATACGGACGAGACGCCGAGATCGCAATCATGCGGGCGACCGCCGACCTCGTGGCCAGAAATGTGGCGTGGTCCGCTATTGCGGCCCGTGGGGAGCGCCTCGTCCTCATGCGTGTGCTCTACTCTGGCCTCGATCAGCGGCCCGAGGCGTTCCACACCGAGGTACTCTGCCTCGTCGAGATCAACGCGGACGAGCGCATCGCGGGTCGTGTTTGGTTCGACGCCAACGACATTGATGCCGCGTACGAAGAGCTCGATACCCGATACCCCGCCGGCGAAGCGGCCGCCTACGCGCACACGTGGTCCGTCATCGCAGGGGGCTACGACGCTTTCAACCGGGGTGCTTTCCCCGCGACGACGCCAGACTGGGCGAACATCGATCACCGACGGGCGAGAGCATTCGCGCCCGGCGAACTGGCCACATACATGCACGCCACATGGGACCTCGCGCCGGATGTCAGGGTTTACGTCGAGGCTGTGCATCGGTTGAACACCCTCGGAGCGGTCGTCACCCAGGTGGGGCGTGGAACATCGCAAGAGGGCTTCGATGCCGAGTGGCGGGAGATCGTGTTCGTGATGGTCGAAAGCGACCTCATCAACCGAATCGAGATATTCGACGAAGTAGACATCGACGCTGCGATCGCCAAATTCGAACAGCTCACTGGGCCGGCGCCGCGGCTAGAAAACGCGGCAAGTAGACTGGCCGAGCGGTTCTGGTCACGTTACGAGGCCCGCGACTGGGACGCGCTGCGGGAAACACTAGCCGACGACGTTGCCATCAACGATCGCCGTCCGCTCGTGAATTTCGGCCTCCGACAGGGCCCCGATTCCGTAATCGAAATCATGCGGGCGGCACCCGACATGGGCGTACCGCATATGACGCAGACCGTCATTGCCACCCGCGGCGAGCGGCTCGTCCTTATTCATACCCGTTTCTCGGCCCGAGACCAGCAGTCCGAGGCGTTGTACACCGAGTTGCTCAGCATCGTCGAGATCGACGCCGACGAGCGGATCGCGGCGGGCGTCGTGTTCGACCTCGACGACATCGACGCCGCCTTCGAAGAACTCGATGGCCGGTACCTCGGCGGCGAAGCCGCCGCCCACGCGCACACGTGGTCGCTCATCGTGGGGGCCCATGCCGCGTTCAACCGGCGCGAGCTTCCCGCGGTGGCACCAGACTTGCTCGACCATCGACCACTCGTAACAGTCGAGGCGGGTGATCCGACCGCGACTATCCATTCCATGTGGGACTTCACGCCGGACCTCAGGATCTACATCGAGGCTGTGCACCGGCTAAGCGATCTCGGAGCAGTCTTCACGCAGGCCTCGCACGGCACATCGCAAGCGGGCTTCCACGCCGAGTGGCGAATCGTCGAACTTGTGACGATCGACGGTGACCTGGTCAACCGCGGCGAGCTGTTCGAAGAAGGAGACATCGACGCCGCGCTCGCCCGCTTTGAGGAACTGCACCCACGGGCGCCGCGACTGGAGAATGCGGCAAGCCAAGTGGTGGAGCGCTTCCTGAAGAAATTCGCGGCCAGCGACTGGGACGCAATGGCGGAGATACTCGCCGCCGACTATTCCTCCGACGATCGCCGTCGAGTGGTGAACGCCGGGCTTCGACACGGTCGGGATGGCGAGATCGAAAATTATCGGGCGGCCGCCGATCTCGGGATCACACATGTGACATCAGCCGTCATTGCAACTCGCGGGGAGCGCCTCGTCCTCAGTCGTGTCCATGGGTCGCAGCGCGACCAGCGGCCCGAGACGTTCGGCATGGAGGTGCTCGGCGTCACCGAGATCAACGCCGACGAACGGATCGTGGCGGTCGTCGTGTTCGACCTCGACGACATCGACGCCGCTTTCGATGAGCTTGACGCGCGGTATCTCGCCGGCGAGGCGGCCGCTCACGCGCACACGTGGTCCGTCATCGCGCGGGGCCTCGCTGCAATCAACAGGCGCGAACTCCCCGAGTTGACGCCGGACTGGGTGAACATCGACCACCGACGAGCAATAGCGTTCGCGCCCGGTGAAATGACCGCATACATCCACGCCACGTTGGACGACACGCCTGAGTTCAGCATGCACATCGAGGCCGTGCATGGGCTGAGCGACATCGGAGTGGTCATTACCCTTGTGTCGCATGGGACCTCGCAACACGGCTTTGACGCCGAGTGGCGAATGATCCAACTTCTGACCGTCGAGGGCGACCTGAGCAACCGCTGCGAAATCTTCGACGAGGCAGACATCGACGCCGCAATCGCCCGCTTTGAGGAACTGCACCCACAGGCAGCGCGATTGGAGAACGCGGCAAGTCGAGTGGACGAGCGCTTCCAGGCATGCTTCGCGGCGCGCGACTGGGCCGCGATGGGCGAAATACTGGCCGACGACATTTCTGCCGACGATCGCCGGCGGGTAGTGAACGCCGGGATCCGGCACGGTCGAGATGCCAAAATCGCCGACATGCGGGCGACCGCAGACCTCGGGACCAAGAACGGGACGTCGACTGTGATCGCCATCCGCGGGCAGCGCCTCGCCCTTGTGCGTATCCGCCTCTCGGGACGAGACCAGCGGCCCGACGCATTCCACACCGAGATGCTCGGCATCACCGAGATCAACGCCGATAACCGGATGGCGGCCCGCGTCCTTTTCGACCCTGACGACATTGACGCCGCCTTCGATGAGCTTGACGCGCGGTATCTCGCCGGCGAGGCGGCCGCTCACTCGCACACGTGGTCCCTCATCGCGCGGGTCTTCGCAGCAATCAACCGGCGCGAACTCCCCGAGTTGACACCGGATTGGGTGAATATCGATCACCGGCGAGGGATAGCGTTCGCGCCCGGCGACATGACCAGATACATACGTGCCATTTGGGACGACACACCGGACGTCAGCGTCTACATCGAGGCCGTGCATGGGCTGAGCGACCTCGGAGCCGTCGTCACCCAGGCGGCAACTGGGACATCGCAACAGGGCTTCGCGGCCGAGTGGCGCGCGATCAACATATCGACGGTCGACGGCGACCTGATCAACCACTGCGAGCTATTCGACGAGGCCGATATTGACGCCGCGCTCGCCCGGTTTGAGGAACTGCATTCGCAGACGCGGCCACTAGAAAATGCTGCAAGCCAAGCATCCGAGCGCTTCCGAGCGTGCTTTGCGGCGCGCGACTGGGACGCAATGGCGGAAAAGCTAGCCGCCGACTATTACCAGCACGATCGTCGTCCTGTGGTAGGCGGCGAAATCCGACGCGGTCGGGATGCCGAGATCGTAAACATGCGGACGATCGCCGACCTCGGGTTCACATATACAACATCAGCCGTCATCGCAACTCGTGGGGATCGCCTCGCCCTCACACGCACATGCACCTCGGGCCGCGACCAAGCGGCCGAGGCGTTCCATGCCGAAACGCTCTGCATCATCGAGACCGACGCCGACGAGCGAATCACGGCGACCGTCATCTTCGAGCTCGACGACATCGACGCCGCCTTCCAGGAACTCGAATCGCGCTACCTCGCCGGCGAAGCGGCTGACTACTCGCAAACGTGGTCGCTGATTGCGGATACATCCACCGCCTTCAACCGCCGTGAAATGTTTCCAACAACGCCGGACTGGGTGAACATCGACCACCGACGCGCGGCAGCGTTCGCGCCCGGTGAAATGTCTGCGTACACCCACGCCATATGGGACGACGCGCCTGACAGCAGGGTCTACATCGAGGCTGTGCATCGGCTGAATAGCCTCGGCGCGGTCGTCACCGAGGCTGCATGCGGAACTTCGCAACAAGGGTTCGAGGCGGAGTGGCGGTTGATCGGTTTGTCGACAGTCGACCGCGACCTGATCAACCGCTGTGAGATGTTCGACGAAGCAGACCTCGACGCCGCGCTCGCACGGTTTGAGGAACTGCAACCATCAGCGCGGCGGCTGGAGAACGCGGCAAGCCAAGTGAACGACCGCTTCGACGCGTGTTTCGCGGCCCACGACTGGGACGCGATGGCGCAGCTGCTGACCGACAACACTTCTACGGACGATCGCCGACGGGTCGTGAACGCGGGGATCCGACAGGGTCGAGATGTCGAAATCGCGAGCATGCGCTCCGTCGCCGACATCGGGGTCACGAACGCGACGTCGGTTGTCATTGCAGTCCGCGGGCGGCACCTCGCCCTCAGTCGTACCCGCTTCTCGGGCCGCGACCAGGGGCCCGAGGCGTTCCTTGCCGAGATGATCGACATTGTCGAGATCGACGCCGACGAACGAATCGTGGCCCGCGTCGCGTTCGACGTCGACGACATCGAGGCCGCGTTCGAGGAGCTCGAAGCCCGATACCTCGCCGGCGAAGCAGCCGCTTGCTCGCATACGTGGTCGGTCATCACGGGCGCCTACGCGTCGCTCATCCGGCACGAACTACCGCCGACAACGCCGGACTGGGTGAACCTCGATCACCGGCGCGGGATCGCTTTCGCGCCCGGCGACATGACCGCATACATCCGCGCCAAGTGGGACCACGAGCAAGACGGCAGTACGTACATCGAGACTGTGCTTCGGCTGAACAACCTCGGAGCGGTCTTCGTCCAGGTGCTGAAGGGGACGTCGCAAGCGGGCTTCGACGCAGAGTGGCGGATCGTCGAACTTATGACTGTCGAAGGTGGCCTGATCAACCGCGCCGAGGTCTTCGACGAGGCAGACGTCGACCCCGCACTCGCTAGGTTCGACGAGCTGAGTCGGCCGGCGCATGTCCTTGAGAACGCGGCAAGCCAAGTGTCCGATCGCTACCTGGCACACGCGGTGGCCCGCGACTGGGACGCGATAACCGAGATCCTCGCCGACGACTATTACACGGACGATCGTCGTCATGTGGTCGGCGGCGGGATCCACGGTCGAGACGTCGAGATCGAAAACCTGCGGGCGGGCGTCGACCTCGGGGTCACGCACGCGACGCCGACCGTCATTGCGACCCGCGGCGACCGCCTCGCCCTCAGCCGAATTCGCTACTCGGGCCGCGATCAAGGGCTAGAGGCGTTCCTTATAGAGATATTGGTCGTCGTCGAAATCAATGCAGACGATCGGACCGCGGCGGCCGTCGTGTTTGACGTCGACGACATCGACCCTGCCTTCAAGGAGCTCGACGGCCGGTACCTCGCTGGCGAGGCCGCTGCGCACTCCCACACATGGTCGGTTATCGCGCGGACCTACGCGGCGTTCAACCGGCACGAACTCCCCGCGGCGGACTGGGTCAATATCGACCACCGGCGAGGTACACCGTTCGCTTCCAGCGAGATGACTGCCAACCTCCACGCCTTTTGGGACCTCACGCCAGACTTCAGCATCTTCATCGAGGCGGTGCATCGGCTCAACAGTTTCGGCGCGGTCGTTACCCATACGTCGTATGGGACCTCGCAAGAAGGCTTTGACGCCGAGTGGCGAATGATCGCACTGCTGACGGTCGACGGCGACCGGATCAACCGCTGCGAGCTATTCGACGAGGCAGACCTCGACACCGCACTCGCCCGCTTTGAGGAGCTGCACTCGCAAGCGCGGCCACTGCAAAATGCTGCAAGCCAAGCGTACGAGCGCTGCAACGCGTACTTCGCTGTCCGCGACTGGAGCGCGATGGCGGAGACATTCGCCGATGATATGTCCACGGACGATCGCCGTCGGGTGGTCGGCGCGGGAATCCGACACGGTCGAGATGCGCTGGTCGAAATCACGAGAGCGATCGTCGACCTCGGGATGAATAGCATGACGTCGACCGTTATTGCGATCCGCGGCGCGCGACTCGTTCTCACGCGTGCCCGCTACTCGAGTCCCGATCGAGGGTCCGGGGCGTTCGTCACTGACATACTCGGCGTCGTCGAGATCGACGCCGACAACCAGATCTCGGCGCACGTCGTGTTCGATCCCGACGACCTCGACGCTGCCTTCGAGGAACTCGACGCCCGGTACCTCGCGGGCGAAGCGGCCGACCACTCACAGGTGTGGTCGGTTATTGCGCAGGGCTACGCCGCACTGAACAGTAAGGAGCTGCCCTCGACGACGTCGGATTGGGTGACCGTCGATCACCGGGTACGCGAAACCTTCGAGGCGGGGGATCTGTCCGCGTACATCCGCTCCGGGTGGGACATCGCGCCGAACGTCAAGATGTACATCGAAGCTGTGCATCGGCTGAGCAACCTCGGAGCGGTCGTCACCCACGCGGCGTATGGGACCTCGCCGGAAGGTTTCGACGCCGAGTGGCGAATGGTGGGACTTCTGGTGTTCGGAGGCGACGATATGAACCGCTGCGAGCTGTTCGAAGAGGCAGACCTCGACGCCGCGCTCGCAAGGTTTGAAGAGCTCAATCGGCCGGCGCCGCGCCTGAGAACGTAGCGATTCAGGTCTGGGCGCGTCTATCCGATGCATTTAATCGCCGCGGTTTGGACGGTTTTCTTGCCCCACGCCCACAACCCCGGCGATAGCGCGTTACGACATACCCTCGCCGGATAGCCAGCTGACTAGTTCTCGGAGCTGGTCGCGCTCTAGTCGGACATCGACGGTGAAGACGTCCTCGACGTAAGCCCGAGGTCAGGGACGTTCATGGGAAAATCAGTGCCCCCGGCAGGAATCGAACCTGCGACCTAGGGATTAGAAGGCCCTCGCTCTATCCAACTGAGCTACGGAGGCGGCGGGAAGAGTTTATCCAACGGCGCCCGGTTGCCGGGGACGCCGACATTCCGACCGCGCCCCACCGACGACCCCCCGACTATCCAGTCGCACCGGAAGCCGAGCCCGCCAACAATCCCTCCCGCCCGCTAGATGAGCGGACTAGCGTTAAACCGGATGTCGGCACGCGGAGGGGTGAACGAAACAGTGGTTGACGCAGCAGGCCTGCCCGAGAGACTCAGCGCATTCGACATGCTGTTGCACCGCGGCGAGGCGAACCCGCGGACCCGGTCGGGAATCATGGCCCTGGAGATCCTGGACACGACGCCCGACTGGGATCGTTTTCTGGCGGTCTTCGAGCACGCGTCACGCCGCGTGCTGCGCTTAAGGCAGAAGGTGGTCAGGCCGACCTTCCCGACCGCCTCGCCCCGCTGGGTGGTCGATCCGGACTTCAACCTCAACTACCACGTCCGTCGCGTGCGTGTCCCGCAGCCCGGGACGCTAAGACAGGTCATCGACCTCGCCGAGGTGGCTCTGCAGTCGCCGCTGGATATCTCACGCCCGCTATGGACGGCCACCCTGGTCGAAGGCCTACAGGACGAAAGGGCAGCGACGCTGCTGCACATGAGCCACGCCATCACCGACGGCGTGGGCGCCGTCGAGATGTTCGCCCACATCTACGACCTCGAACCCGATCCGCCGCCCCGAAAACTGGCCCCGCTGCCGATCCCGCAGGACCTCACCGGCAACGATCTTGCTCGGGAGGGCCTGAACCGGTTGCCGATCAACATCCTCGGTGCCGCAAGGGGCGCGTTGACCGGCGCCGCCCAGGTCGTGGGTCGCGCACTAACCGACCCCGCCTCAGCGGTCGAAGGAGTCGTCGAATACGCGCGCTCGGGCACCAGGGTGATGTCGGCGGCCGCCGAACATTCTCCGCTGCTGCGCCGGCGCAGCCTCAGCTCCCGTACCGAGGCGATTGACCTGAAGCTCGGCGACATCCGGGCTGCCGCCAAGGCGGCCGAGGGCTCCATCAACGACGCTTACCTCGCCGCGTTGTGCGGTGCGCTGCGGCTCTACCACGACGAACTCGGCATGCCGATCAACTCGTTACCGATGGCCATCCCGGTGAACATGCGCGCGGAAGCCGATCCCGCCGGCGGCAACCGCTTCGCAGGCGTGATGATCTCTGCGCCGCTGGGGATTACTGATCCGGCCGCGCGAATCCAGAATGTCCGCACTCAGATGGTCAAGCGTCGTGACGAGCCCGCGATCGAGATGATCGGCTCCGTCGCACCATTGCTCGGTCTGCTGCCCGACCCGCTGCTGGAATCCGTGGTGAGCTCCGTGGTGTCGTCTGACGTTCAGGCCAGCAATGTGCCGGGCTACGCCGGAGAGACGTTCATCGCAGGTGCAAAGGTGTTGCGGCAGTACGGTCTTGGGCCGCTGCCCGGTGTGGCGATGATGGTGGTGTTGATCTCGCGGGGTGGCATGTGCACCGTGACCACCCGGTACGACCGCGCGTCGGTGACCGACGACGCGCTGTGGGGCCGATGCCTACTGGCCGGGTTCAACGAGGTGCTCGCGCTCGGCGGTAAAGGCCGCGCGACGGCGGCGTCCTTCGCCGACCCGGCCGCGAACAGCAACCCCTCACCCAACGGGAGTTCGCCGTCATGAGCCTCTCTACCAACCGGTCGCTCGATCGCCGCGACATCCGGCTGCCCGGCTCGGTGGCCGAGGTCGACGCGAGCCCGCACGGCCCGAAGGTCGGCGCGTTCTTCGATCTCGACGGCACCCTGGTCGCCGGATTCACCGGCGTGATCATGACGCAGGACCGGATGCGCCGCCGCGAGATTGGTGTTGGCGAGTTTCTCGGTGTCGTGCAGGCCGCGTTGAACCACCAACTCGGCCGCGCGGATTTCGAGCAACTCATCTACCGCGGCGCATCGATGATGCGCGGACGCTCGCTCGAGGACATCGACGAGCTCGGCGAGCGGCTGTTCGTTCAGCACGTTGTGTCGCGGATTTATCCGGAGATGCGCGAGCTGGTTCGCGCACACATGGCGCGCGGCCACACCGTCGTACTCAGCTCGTCGGCACTGACCGTGCAGGTCGAACCCGTCGCGCGCTTCCTCGGCATCGACCAGGTCCTGAGCAACCGATTCGAGACCGACGACGACGGCATTCTGACGGGCGGCGTGCTTAAGCCGATCATCTGGGGTCCCGGCAAGGCCAACGCCGTGCAGAAGTACGCGGCCGACAACGACGTCGACCTGAGGAAGAGCTACTTCTACGCGGACGGCGACGAGGACGTCGCGCTGATGTACCTCGTCGGCAACCCGCGGCCCACCAACCCAGAGGGCAAGCTCGCGGCGGTGGCCGCCAAGCGGGGATGGCCGGTCCTGAGGTTTTCCAGCCGCAGCGGCAGCAGCCCCGTCTCGGCGCTGCGCACCCTCGCCGGGCTGGCATCGATGGCGCCGGTGGCGGCGGGAGCAATCGGTGTCGGGCTGCTCGCCGGCAACAAGCGTCGCGGCGTCAACTTCTTCACGTCCAACTGGGGCTCGTTAATCCTCGCGGCAACCGGCGTGCATCTCAACGTGATCGGCGAGGAGAACCTGACCGCCGTGCGGCCTGCCGTGTTCATATTCAACCACCGCAACCAGGCGGATCCGGTTATCGCCGGCGCACTGGTGCGCGACAACTTCACCTCGGTGGGCAAGAAGGAACTCGAGAAGAACCCGATCATGGGTACCCTCGGCAAGGTGATGGATGCGGCGTTCATCGACCGTGAAAACCCCAAGGCGGCAGTCGAAGAGCTCAAAAAGGTCGAGGAGCTCGCGCGCAAGGGGCTGTCCATCCTGATCGCCCCGGAGGGCACCCGGCTGGACACCACCGAGGTGGGTCCGTTCAAGAAGGGGCCGTTTCGCATCGCGATGGCGGCCGGAATCCCGATCGTTCCGATCGTCATCCGCAATGCCGAAGTCATCGCGGCACGCGACTCCAACACGTTCAACCCCGGCACGGTGGATGTCATCGTGTACCCGGCGATACCGATCGACGACTGGACCGTCGAGAACCTTCCCGGCAAGATCGCCGAGGTCCGCCAGCTGTACCTGGACACGTTGAAGAATTGGCCGCGCGACGAGGTTCCCGAGACGAAGCTGACCGCCAAGCCGACGAACGCCAAGCCGAAGAACGCCGAGCCGAAGAAGACCCCACCAAAGAAGGCCGCGCCTAAGAAGGCCCCCGCGAAGAAGGCCCCCGCGAAGAAGGCCCCGGCAAAGACGACCCTGAAAAAGGCAGCCAAAAAGACAGTGAAAAAAGCCGCAAGCGACGGCAATTCGAAAGTCGCGACGAAAGCTACGAAACAAGCCGCCACAAGAGGGCGCCGATGAGCGCTTGCGCGAAGAGGAAAACACAGCGATGAGCGCTCGACCCGACCACCTGGCCAGTTTCACCGCCACCGACGACGCGCTGGTGCTGGCGTCTGTGGGGTCAGCAGCCGAGCGCGAGCTGCTGAACAACTGGCTCCAGCAGCAGCGAAAGGACCACCCGGACACACAGGTCGAGGCCATCGAACTTCCGGGCGAGGATCCACCGCCGGGAGTCGTCGCGCAACTCGTCGAACAACTCAGCGCCGACGAGGACCGCTCCGTCGTGCCGGTGCGGGTGTTCTGGGTGCCCGGCGGGCTGCCTACCCGAATGAAGCTGGTCGGTCTGATTTCCGGCCGCGACACCTACCGGCCGCCGGAGATCTTGCAACGGCGCATCCTTCGCAAGGATCCGAGTCGGGCCCGCGTGGTTGCGGGGGAGCCGGCCAAGGTTTCCGAGCTTCGCCAGCAGTGGCAGGACACCACAGTCGGCGAGAATCCGCGCGATTTCGCGCGGTTCGTGCTGCGGCGCGCGGAGCTGGCGATCGAACGGGTTGAACTACGCCTGCTCGGGCCGGAGTACAAGTCGCCGAGGCTGGTCAAGCCGGAGATGCTGGCGTCGGCGCGGTTCGTCGAAGGGCTCGAACAGATCCCGGGCGCCACCGTCGAAAAGGCCGGGGAGATGCTCGACGAGCTGGGCACGGGATGGAGCCGCTTCTCCGTCGACCTGATCCCGTCGTTGGGCCGCGCGATCTTCAGCCGAGGGTTTGACCCAAACCTCGACTACGACCGGGCCCAGATCGAGTCGATGCGGCAGGCGTTGGAAACCCACCCGGCTGTGCTGCTGTTCTCGCATCGGTCCTACCTCGACGGTGTGATCGTGCCGGTGGCGATGCATGACAACCACCTACCGCCCGTGTACACCTTTGCCGGCATCAACCTGTCGTTCGGGTTCATGGGGCCGCTGATGCGGCGTTCGGGCACCATCTTCATCCGCCGCAACATCGGTGGCGACGCGCTGTACAAGTACGTGCTCAAGGAGTTCGTCGGCTACATCGTCGGAAAACGGTTCAACCTCACTTGGTCGATCGAGGGCACCCGGTCCCGGACCGGAAAGATGTTGCCGCCCAAGCTCGGCCTGCTCAGCTATGTCGCCGACGCGTACCTCGAGGGTCGAAGCGACGACATCCTGCTGCAGCCGGTGTCGATCAGCTTCGACCAGCTGCACGAGACCGCCGAATACGCTGCCTACGCACGCGGCGGCGAGAAGACACCGGAGGGGCTGTCCTGGCTGTACACTTTCATCAAGGCGCAGGGCGAGCGTAATTTCGGCAAGATTTACGTCCGATTCCCACAAGCCGTGTCGATGCGCGACTACCTGGGTGAGCCGGGGGGTCCCGTCGCCACCGATGAAGCCGCAAAACGTCTGGCGCTGCAGAAGATGGCCATCGAGGTGGCCTGGCGGATTCTGCGGGCCACCCCGGTCAACGCCACCGGGTTGGTCTCGGCGCTGCTGATCACGACGCAGGGGCGGGCGCTCACGCTCGGCCAAATCCACCACACCTTGCAGGACTCGTTGGATTATTTGGAGCGCAAGCAGACGCCGATGACCAACAGCGCCCTGCGACTTCGTACACCGGAGGGGGTGCGTTCGGCGGTCGACGCGTTGTCCAACGGACACCCCATCACGCGGGTCGACAGCGGCCGCGAGACGGTGTGGAGAATCGCCCCCGAGCAGGAGCACGAGGCCGCGTTTTACCGCAACACGGTGATCGACGCGTTCATGGAAACGTCGATCGTCGAGCTCGCACTCGTCTACGCCGCGCGAGCCGAAGGTGATCGGTTGGAGGCGTTCTGGGAGCAGGCGATGCATCTGCGCGATCTGCTCAAGTTCGACTTCTACTTCGCCGATTCCGCGGCGTTCCGCGAGCACATCGCCGAAGAGATGGCGTGGCACGAGGACTGGGAAGCGCACGTGCGCGCCGGCGGCAGCGAAATTGACACGCTGTTGCACGCCAAGCGACCGTTGATGTCCCACGCCATGCTGCGCCCGTTCCTCGAGGCCTACGAGATCGTGGCCGACGTCCTTCGTGACGCGCCGGCCGAGATCAGTGAAAAGGACCTCACGAAGTTGGCACTCGGGGTCGGCAAGCAATACGCGGCGCAGGGCCGCGTGCACAGTACCGAGTCGGTGTCGGCGCTGTTGTTCGCCACTGCGCGGCAGGTCGCCGCAGACCAGGGGTTATTGGAGGCCGCCCCGGATCTCGCCGAGCGGCGTGCGGCGTTCCTGGCGGAGTTGCGTGCGATCCAACGCGACATGGATCGGGTGCAGCTGGTGTCGTTTCAGCAGTTCTCTGAGCGCGAGGCGCAGCGACGGCGGGAGCGCGTGCAGGCCGACTGACAGCTAGTCGTCAGCGTGCCGGCGCTCCTCCCAGCGTTCCACCGACTCCTGCGCGACATGCAAGCCCAGCACGGTCAGTGGAATGATGACCGATAACAGCGCGATCACAACAACATTCATCGTCTTCTCCTGCCCGGAGCCTACGTCGTGACGACCGTACGCTCGGGGACCGACACGGCAGTGACACCGACTCGGTGCACCGCAGAGACGTTCTCGCTACGGTTGCTTTATGTTCACGCGGATCGCCAGGGCCGACGTCGTCGGCCTGCCGGAGCTTCTTTATTTCATCCGACCGCGACATCGGATGGTGCTGACGACGTTTCGACGTGACGGATCGCTGCAGAGCTCACCGGTGACCGGTGGGGTCGACGCTGAGGGGCGGATCGTCGTCGCGAGCTACCCGCAGCGCGCCAAGTCGAACAACATTCGGCGCCGCCCGGAGGCCAGCGTGGTGGTGATGTCCGACGACTTCGGCGACTCGTATGTCCAGGTCGACGGCGCGGCGGACGTGATCGACCTGCCCGACGCGCTCGATCCGCTGGTCGAGTACTACCGCTCCATCTCCGGCGAACACCCGGACTGGGACGACTACCGCCGCGCGATGGTCGATCAGGGCAAGTGCCTGCTGCGGGTCACCCCGCAACGCTGGGGACCGATCGCCGCCGGAGGCTTCCCACCGACGTGACCGGCGGCGACCCATACGCTGGACGCATGATGCCAGCCCCGCCTGCTCCACCTACTGTTAGGCGCACAGCGGCCTGGCCGGTTCTGACCGGCGTGGCGGTGCTGGCCGGTGTGACGGCGGCGGCGATCGGCGCACTTTCGCTGGCAGCTGCGCTGACTGCCACCGGGCTACCCGACCCGGGACCCGTCACCACATACGGCTTGCCCTTCGTCCGCGCCGCGGGCGAGGTGGCCGCGGTCATCGCGGTGGGGTCGTTCATGTTCGCGGCTTTTTTTGTGCCGCCTCAGGACAACGGTGTGCTCGACGTCGCCGGGTACCGGTCGCTGCGTGTCGGCACGGTGGCCTCGGGCGTGTGGGCGGTGTGCGCGACCCTGCTGGCGCCGTTGACCATTTCCGACGTGTCGGGTCAGCCGCTTCTGGATCATCTCAACCCGTTGACCATGTGGTCGGCGACTGACATCGTCGACACGGCGGGCGCGTGGCGGTGGACCGCGTTCCTGGCCGCGGCCGTGACGATCGCGAGCCTGCCGGTGTTGCGCTGGTCGCTGACACCGTTTCTGTTCGTCGGCTCGCTGGTGACGCTGATGCCGCTCGGGCTCACCGGGCACTCGTCGGCCGGCGGGTCCCATGACCTCGCCACGAACAGCCTGATCATTCACCTGTTCGCGGGTGCGTTGTGGGCCGGTGGCCTGCTGGCGTTGCTCGCCCACGCGCTGCGCGGGGGCGAACATGCAGATGTCGCCGCCCGGCGGTTCTCGCGGCTGGCAGGCTGGTGTTTCGTCGCGATGGCGGCCAGCGGTGTCGTCAACGCGCTGGTCCGGATTCATCTGGACGAACTGATCGGCACCACGTACGGCCGGCTCGTCCTGGCGAAGGCGCTGGCACTGTGCGCGCTCGGCGTCCTCGGCTGGCGGCAGCGCCGCGTCGCGCTTCCCGCACTGCGCGACGACCCGACGGCGCGCGGCCCGCTGATTCGTTTCGCCCTGTTCGAGGCCGTGATCTTCGGCGCGACCTACGGCATCGCGGTCGGTCTGGGCCGCACGCCGCCGCCGGCGCGGGTCAGCTACCCGTCGATCTCCGAGGTCGAGATCGGCTACGACTTTGACGGGCCGCCGACGGTGGCGCGGGTCCTGTTCGACTGGCGGTTCGACCTCATCTTCGGCTCGGCGGCGATCATCATGGCTCTGGTCTATCTCGCCGGGGTGCGCCGCCTGCACCGGCGGGGCGACGCTTGGCCGAAGGGTCGGACGTTCGCGTGGGTGTGCGGCTGTGCGGTGCTGCTGGTCGCGACGTCGTCGGGTGTCGGCCGCTACATGCCGGCGATGTTCAGCATGCACATGGCCGCCCACATGATGCTCTCGATGCTCACGCCGATCCTGCTCGCGCTCGGCGGACCCGTCACCCTCGCGCTGCGCGCGTTGCCCACGGCGGCGCGCGGCGAACCGCCCGGCCCGCGCGAGTGGATTCTGATTGCGTTGCACAGCAAGCTGTCTCGGTTCCTGACTCACCCGATCGTCGCGACCGTGTTGTTCGTCGCCGGCGTCTATGCGCTCTACTTGGGCGGCATCTTCGACGCCGTCGCCGGAGACCACGCCGCCCATCTCCTGATGAACCTGCACTTCCTGCTGAGTGGCTACCTCTTCTACTGGGTGGTGATCGGCATCGACCCGACGCCACGGCCCGTCCCGCCGGTGGCCAAACTCGGCATGGTGTTCGCGTCGCTGGCCCTGCACGCCGTCTTCGGGGTCGTGCTGATGGGCACCGACACGGTGATGGGTGGACGCTTCTATCGGTCGCTGCATCTGAGCTGGCATACCGACCTGCTGGGTGACCAGCATCTCGGCGGTGCAATCGCTTGGGCCGCAGGCGAAATCCCGCTCGTCCTAGTCATCATCGCACTGCTGATCCAGTGGCGTCGCAGCGATCAGCGCACCGCCAAACGGCTGGACCGCGCGGCCGACCGCGACGACGACGCCGAACTAACCGCGTACAACGCGATGCTGGCCCAAATGTCCGGCCGCGACGCGGACAGCCAGATGTCCTGAAAACGCCTCGGTGCCGAATGTGAATCGGTGCCGAATGTGAATCTGCAACGGCCTCGAGTCCACGACGGCTGTTATCCCCACCCCATCTTTTTTCCACAGCCGTGATCGCTCGTGGGCTTCAGCCCTCGCCAGGCGTCGGTGATCGCCCGCTCAATGGCGGTGTCAACACGCAAGTGAGGACGCAAGTGAAATGAATCCAAGAAAGGATCAGCCCATGTTTGAAACGCCATTGACCGTGGTCGGCCGCATCATCACCGATCCTCGGCGCCGCCGGGTCGCCGACCAGGACGTGATCAGCTTCCGAGTGGCCAGCAACTCGCGCCGCCGCGACGCCGACGGAAATTGGGAGCCGGGGAACACGCTGTACATCACCGTCAACTGCTGGGGCAAACTCGTCACCGGCGTCGGTGCCGCCCTGGGCAAGGGAGCCGCGGTGATCGCGGTCGGGCACGTCTACACCAGCGAGTACGAAGACCGCGACGGGGTCCGGCGCTCGTCACTCGAGATGCGTGCCACCTCGGTCGGCCCGGATGTGTCGAAGGCGATCGTGCAGATCCTCTCCAGTGTGAGCAGCGCGGGCAAGGACGCCGAGCCGGTGCCCACGCCTGAGGACACCGGGCAAGGGTCCGAGGCTGGCGAGCCGGTCCCGCCTGCCGATGCTGCCAAGGCTGACGAGCCGGCCCTGCCTGCGAAGGCTGCCGAGCTGACGCTGCCCGCCAAGGCTGACCAGCTGACCCCGCCCACCGACCCGCCAGTGTCGGGGAAGGGCGCGAAGGCCAAGGCCTTGCCTCTGTCGGCTTAGTGCTGTTGGCGGGTGCCTAGGATGGGCGGGAGCATCACGACCTGACCACGAAAGGCACTACCCACGGCATGGCCGAATACATCTACACGATGCGGAAGGTCCGCAAGGCGCACGGCGACAAGGTCGTCCTCGACGACGTCACCCTGAGCTTCCTGCCGGGAGCCAAGATCGGCGTCGTCGGGCCCAACGGGGCCGGCAAGTCGAGCGTCTTGCGGATCATGGCCGGCTTGGATCACCCTGGCAACGGCGACGCGTTCCTGGCCACCGGCGCCACCGTGGGCATCCTGCAGCAGGAACCGCAGCTGAACGAGGAGAAGACCGTCCGCGGCAACGTCGAGGAGGGTCTCGGCGACGTCAAGGCGAAGCTCGACCGGTTCAACGAGGTCGCCGAGCTGATGGCCACCGACTACTCCGACGAGCTGATGGAGGAAATGGGCCGGCTGCAGGAGGACCTGGACCACGCCGACGCGTGGGACCTCGATTCGCAGCTCGAGCAGGCCATGGACGCGCTGCGCTGCCCGCCACCCGACGAGCCGGTGACGCACCTGTCCGGTGGCGAACGGCGTCGGGTGGCGCTGTGCAAGCTGCTGCTGAGCAAGCCCGACCTGCTGCTGCTCGACGAGCCGACGAACCATCTGGACGCCGAGAGCGTGCAGTGGCTGGAACAGCACCTGGCCAGCTACAAGGGCGCGATCCTGGCCGTCACCCACGACCGCTACTTCCTGGACAACGTGGCGCAGTGGATCCTCGAGCTGGACCGCGGCCACGCCTACCCGTACGAGGGCAACTACTCGACCTATCTGGAAAAGAAGGCCGAGCGGCTGGCAGTGCAGGGCCGCAAGGACGCCAAGCTGCAAAAGCGGCTTCAGGACGAACTCGCCTGGGTCCGCTCCGGAGCAAAGGCGCGGCAGGCCAAGGGCAAAGCCCGGCTGCAGCGCTACGAGGAGATGGCCACCGAGGCGGAGAAGACGCGAAAGCTCGATTTCGAGGAGATCCAGATCCCGACCGGGCCCCGGCTGGGCAATCTGGTGGTGGAGGTGGAACACCTCGACAAGGGATTCGACGGGCGGATGCTGATCAAGGACCTCTCGTTCACCTTGCCGCGCAACGGCATCGTCGGCGTCATCGGCCCCAACGGCGTCGGCAAGACCACGCTGTTCAAGACCATCGTCGGCCTCGAGAAGCCGGACAGCGGCGAGGTGAAGGTCGGCGACACCGTCAAGCTCAGCTACGTCGACCAGGCTCGCGCAGGCATCGACCCGAAGAAGAATGTGTGGCAGGTGGTGTCCGACGGCCTCGACTACATCCAGGTCGGGCAGAACGAGATACCGTCACGGGCCTACGTGTCGGCGTTCGGCTTCAAGGGGCCCGATCAGCAGAAGCCCGCCGGAGTGCTGTCCGGCGGTGAACGCAACCGGCTCAACCTCGCGATGACCCTCAAAGAGGGCGGCAATCTGATCCTGCTCGACGAGCCGACAAACGACCTCGACGTCGAAACACTCGGCTCCCTGGAGAACGCGTTGGAGAAGTTCCCCGGCTGCGCCGTGGTGATCTCCCACGACCGCTGGTTCCTCGACCGCACGTGCACGCACATCCTGGCCTGGGAGGGCGACGCGGACAACGAGGCAAAGTGGTTCTGGTTCGAAGGCAATTTTGCTGCCTACGAGGAGAACAAGGTGGCTAGGCTCGGTGCCGACGCCGCTCGCCCGCATCGCGTGACGCACCGACGACTGACGCGCGACTAGGTCGGCGGCTGCGTGCCAGCGCTGGTACGCCGCGCCGAATGAGGAGCCTCCCCATGACGGTCAAGCCCCACTCCGAGAGCGTTGACGGCTCGGGAGGGTGGGGGAAGTTCACGCCGCTCATGATGCAGGCCTACGCCGCAAGCTATCGCGGTCCGCAGGGCGACGCGCCCGCGATCGGCGAACGGGGTCTCACCGCTCCGGCGCAGGTCCGTGCTCATCAGGTGCTGACCCCCGCGATGACGGCGGCCCACGGCCAGCTGGGCCATTCCCGCAAGCCCGGGGCCACGAACATCGCCATCTACCCCGAGGACGACCCGCGCGGCTTCGGACCGGCCCTGCAAGTCGTCGCCGACGAAGCGCCGATGCTGATGGAGTCGGTGACCGTCCTGCTCAACCGGCTCCACGTGCCCTACGTGTCGACCATGAGCCCCGTGTTCCGGGTCCGGCGCAGCCCCGACGGCGTCCTTGAAGACCTTCGCGTGACCGCCGAGGGGGGCAACGCCACGCCCGGCGGGGTCGACGAGGCCTGGATCCACGTCGAGTTGGCCGCCGGCGCCGATCGCAAGACGCTGGAGCAAGTGCAGCGCCAGCTGCCGTCGGTGATCACCGACGCTCAGCTGGTCGCCCGCGATTCCATGGCGATGAGGGAGGCGCTGCGCACGCTTGCCGACGCTCTCGACAACGACAGCTACAGCCGCTTTGCGGCCAACAAGCGTCACGAGGTGGCGCGATTGCTGCGCTGGCTCGACGACGGTCACTTCGTGCTGGTCGGCTACCAGCGCTGCTCGGTGGGCGACGGCAACGCCCAGGTCCACGACTCCAGCCGTCTCGGTGTGCTGCGTCGGCGACAAGATGTGTTCCCTCAGCTGACCGGATCCGACGAACTCTTCGTGCTGACGCAAGCCACGTCGCGCAGCTACCTGCGCTACGGGGCCTATCCCTACGTCGTCGTCGTTCGCGATGACTCGGGAGATCAGACGGTTGAGCACCGCCTCGTCGGGTTGTTCACCGTCGCGGCGATGAACGCCAACGTGAAAGAGATTCCGGTCATTTCGCGGCGGGTCAACGAGGTGCTGGCCAGGTCGGGCCGCGACCCGAACACGTTGCCGGGCCAGCTGATGCTCGATCTCATCCAAACCGTCCCCCGCCCCGAGCTTTTCGCACGCGACGTCGACGAGCTCCTCGCGATGGCCACCGAGATCATCGACGTGGGCTCGCGTCGACGCACGTTGCTCTTCATGCGTGCCGACGAGCTCGGCCACTTCGTCTCGGCGTTGGTCTATCTGCCCCGCGACCGCTACACCACCGCCGTTCGGTTGGAGATCCAGGACATCCTGGTCCACGAGTTAGGTGGCACCAGTATCGACTACAGCGCGCGTGTCAGCGAATCACCTTGGGCTGCAGTCCATTTCGTTATCCGTCTGCCCGATGATAGGCCGCCCGACGCGATTGATACATCAGAGGAGAACAGGCTGCGGGTACAGGCGTTGCTCACCGAGGCCGCGCGGACCTGGGCGGATCGACTGCTCGGCGCGGTGCGGTCGGGTTCGATCGCACAGCAGCAGGCCGAGCACTACGCCGAGGCATTTCCCGAGGTGTACAAGCAGGCGGTCGCACCCGAAGACGCGATCGCCGACATCGCGGTCATCGAAGCGCTGCACAAAGACTCGGTCAAGCTGGTTTTCGCCGAGGGCGGCGAGGACCACATCGCCCAACTGACGTGGTTTCTCGGCGGCCAGTCGGCGTCGCTGAGCCAGCTTCTCCCGATGCTGCAGAGCATGGGCGTGGACGTACTCGAGGAGCGCCCGTTCACCGTGACCCGTGCCGACGGGCTGCAGGTGTGGATCTACCAGTTCAAGGTTTCCCGCCACCCGACGATTCCCGTCGAGGTCGAGGGCGTCGAGCGACAGGAGACCGCGCAACGGTTCGCCGACACCGTCACCGCAATCTGGCGCGGGCAGGCCGAGATCGACCGCTTCAACGAACTCGTGTTGCGGGCCGGGATGACATGGCAGCAGGTGGTCATCCTGCGCGCCTATGCGAAATACCTGCGGCAAGCCCGTTTCCCATACAGTCAGTCGCTCATCGAGGGGGTGATCAACGACAATCCGCACACCGCGCGCGCGTTGGTCGAGCTGTTCGAGGCGCTCTTCGACCCGTCCAAGTCCGGTAAGCACGACGCCCAAACGGCGGCGGCCGCCGTAACCAAAGACATCGATGCTCTTCTCAGCCTCGACACCGACCGGGTGATGCGGGCGTTCGCGTCCCTGGTGCAGGCGACGCTGCGGACGAATTACTTTGTGACACGCGCTGGCTCCGGCCGCCGGCAGGAAGTGCTCTCGTTCAAGCTGGATTCCGCGGTCATCGACGAATTGCCGCTGCCCCGGCCGAAATTCGAGATCTTCGTCTACTCGCCTCGTGTCGAGGGCGTGCACCTGCGGTTCGGTTTCGTTGCCCGCGGTGGCCTGCGGTGGTCGGATCGGCGCGAAGACTTCCGCACCGAGATCCTCGGGCTGGCCAAGGCGCAGGCGGTGAAGAACGCCGTCATCGTTCCGGTCGGCGCGAAGGGCGGCTTCGTGGTCAAGCAGCCCCGGATCGCCACCGGGGACGCCGCCGCCGACCGCGACGCCACCCGCGAAGAGGGAGTGGCCTGCTACAAGATGTTCATCGCGGGGTTGCTCGACATCACGGACAACGTGGATCACGTGTCCGGCAAGGTCATTGCCCCGCAGCAGGTGGTCCGGCGCGACGGCGACGACGCGTATCTGGTGGTGGCTGCCGACAAGGGCACCGCGACGTTCTCGGACATCGCCAACGAGGTCGCCGAGTCCTACGGGTTCTGGCTGGGCGACGCGTTCGCGTCCGGCGGATCGGTGGGTTACGACCACAAGGCGATGGGCATCACGGCCAAGGGCACCTGGGAAAGCGTCAAGCGGCACTTCCGCGAGATGGGCGTCGACACGCAGAGCGAGGACTTCACCGTCGTCGGAATCGGTGACATGAGCGGCGACGTTTTCGGCAACGGCATGTTGCTGTCCAAACACATCCGGCTGATCGCCGCGTTCGACCACCGGCACATTTTCCTGGACCCGAACCCCGACGCCGCGATGTCGTGGCAGGAACGTCACCGCATGTTCGACCTGCCGCGGTCCAGCTGGGACGACTACGACAAGTCGCTCATCAGCGAGGGCGGTGGGGTGTTCGGCCGTGAACAGAAGTCCATCCCGCTGAGCCACCAGATGCGCCGGGCGTTGGCGATCTCGGACGAAATCACCGAGATGACCCCGCCTGAACTCGTGCGGGCGGTGTTGTGCGCGCCGGTCGATCTGCTGTTCAACGGCGGCATCGGTACCTACATCAAGGCCGAGTCCGAGTCCAACATCGATGTCGGTGACCGCTCCAACGACGTCGTCCGTGTGAACGGGAATCAGGTGCTGGCCAAGGTGATCGGCGAGGGTGGAAACCTGGGGCTCACCGCGCTGGGACGGGTCGAGTACGACCTCGCAGGCGGTCGGATCAACACCGACGCGCTGGACAACTCCGCAGGCGTCGACTGCTCCGACCATGAGGTCAACATCAAGATCCTGGTCGACGCATTGATCACGGCCGCCAAGGTCAAAGCCAACGACCGCACGCAGCTGCTGGAGTCGATGACCGACGAGGTCGGACAACTGGTGCTGACCGACAACGCCGAGCAGAACGACCTGATGGGCACCAGCCGCGCCAACGCCGCGAGCCTGCTGACCGTACACGCCCGTCAGATCAGGGATTTGGAGAAACATCGCGCACTGAACCGCGAGCTGGAGGCGCTGCCGTCCGACAAGGAGATCCGGCGTCGGATGGACCAGGGCCTGGGCCTGACCTCGCCGGAACTGGCGACGTTGATGGCGCACGTCAAATTGGAGCTGAAGGACCATGTGCTGGCGAGCGAGCTTCCGGACCAGGAGGTGTTCGCGTCACGGCTGCCGGCCTATTTCCCCACGAAGCTGCGCGATAACTTCGTCACCGACATTCGCACACACCAGCTGCGCCGCGAGATCGTCACGACGATGTTGGCCAACGATGTCGTCGATTGCGGCGGCATCACCTTCGCGTATCGGGTCGTCGAGGAGGCCGGCGTCACGCCTGTCGACGCGGTACGCACGTTCGTTGCGATCGACGCGATTTTCGGGATCTGCGGCCTCTGGCGCCGGATCCGCGCCGCGGGCGAGGAGGGCAGCATCCCGGTTGTGCTGTCCGATCGGATGACGCTGGATCTCCGCCGGTTGGTGGACCGCGCGTCGCGTTGGCTGATCAACTACCGACCGCAGCCGCTGGCAGTCGGCGCCGAGATCAACCGCTTCCGCTCGCAGGTCCAGACGTTGGCGCCGCGCATTTCGGAATGGCTGCGCGCCGAGGACCGGCAGATCGTCATCAACAGGGCGGCCGACTTCGTATCCCACGGTGCCGACGAGGATCTCGCGGGTGCAATCGCGGCGGGTCTGTACAGCTACAGCCTGCTCGACGTCATCGACATCGCCGACATCATCGAACGGGACAGCGCCGAGGTGGCCGACACGTACTTCGCGCTGATGGGCCGCCTCAACATCGACGGGCTCCTCACAGCCGTGTCGCAGCTCGACCGCGACGATCACTGGCATGCGTTGGCACGCTTGGCGATTCGGGATGACATCTATGGTTCGTTGCGGTCCCTGTGCTTCGACGTGCTGGCGGTGGGGGAGCCGAACGAAAGTGGGGACGAGAAGATCGCCGAGTGGGAGCACACGAACATGTCGCGGATCGACCGCGCCCGCCGGACGCTTTCCGAGATCGAGGACACCGACGAGCGTGATCTCGCGACGCTGTCGGTGGCGGCGCGGCAGATCCGAAGCATGACGCGATCGGGCACCGGGACTTCTGCGTGAGCGCACCCGGCTTCACCACACCGGTGCCGGTGCGGTGGTCGGACATCGACATGTACCAGCACGTCAACCACGCCACGATGGTGACGATCCTCGAAGAGGCACGGGTGCCGTTCCTGAAGGAGCCGTTCGGAGCGGAGATCACCACGGTGGGCCTGTTGATCCACGAGGTGCGAGTGCTGTACAAAGGCCAGCTGCGCCTGGTCGACTCGCCGTTGCAGGTCACTATCTGGTGCAAACGGGTGCGCGCGGTCGACTTCACGCTGGGCTACGAGGTGCGGCCAGTCAACGCCGACCTGAGCACCAAGCCGTCGGTCATCGCCGAGACGCAGCTGGCGGCTGTGCACATCAAAGAACAACGACTGCAACGGCTCTCGTCTGCGCAGCGAGAATATCTGCAACGCTGGATGCGATGACTCCGAGTGCCGAGCGGGGGCTGTGGCTGCCCGACCCAGCTCAACGCGCCAACCTCGGGACCTTCGTAGAACGCGCGCGCCGACTCGACGACGCGGCCGTGATCCGGCTGCGACGGCGCTCCCAGGATGTGCTGGTGGCCTGGACCGCAACGGGTTTCGATGTGTTGGCTAGCCGGGTGGTCGCCGGCACGGTTCGGCCGCCCGACATAAGCGCAGGCGCCGACGAGCTGTCGCGCGGCCTCGCCGCGCCGGGTCCGTCGGGATACGTCGACCCCGGCTTCGCGATGGACTCGGGCTGGCGCGGTGCGTTGCCGCCCGAATCCGGGTTCGTGCACATCGACGACGTGCCCGCGGCCGCGGTCCTGGATCTGGCGCAGCGGGGCGCCGAGGTATCCAAGGAGCAGGGCGCGCCGGGGCCGCCGGTGTCGCTGCTGGATCAAGAGGTCATCCACGTCAGTGGGGCCGGGGTCACGGTAGGTGTGCCGATGCGCTGTGTATTCGCTTTGACGGCAATGGGTTTTGTCGACTCACAAGCCGCCGACGAGATCGTGCGGGTCCGGACGGTCGGTGCATGGCTGCGCATCGACGCGCGGTACGGCTCGGTGTACTACCGCCACGGGCTACTGCGGCTGGTCTAAGGCCGCTTGACCAACCAGGCCGCGGCGCCGGGTGGCAGTGTGCCGTCGTCAACCGGCCCGCTGGCGAGCAGCAGTTCCCCGTCGGGCAGGTCGATTGGCACAGCGCCGACGTTCAGCGCGCACACCAGCCCGCCTGCCACGCGGAAGATCACCGCGTCGGGCGGCGCGTCCAGCCATTCCAACGTCGTGCCGGTCGAATTGCGCCGCTCGTGGCGCACCTGCAGTGCCCGCCGCCAAAAGTTCAGCGTCGAGTCGGGTTCAGGCAGTTGGCGCTCGACCGTGAGCGCCGCCCACTCCGGCGGTATGGGGAGCCACGTGTCGGGAGTGTCAGAGAACCCGAACGGCGGCTCGTCGCCCTCCCATGGCATCGGCACCCGCACCCCGTCGCGGCCGCGTTCGCGGCCGCCGGAACGAAACCAGACCGGATCCTGCAGCGCCTCGTCGGGCAGCTCTACGTTCGGCAGCCCGAGCTCCTGGCCGTTGTACACGAACACCGCACCGGGTAACGCCAGCATCACCAGCGCCATGGCCCGCGCGCGCGCCAGCCCGATCTCGCCGCCGCCGTAGCGGGTCACCTCGCGCTCGACATCGTGGTTGGCCAGCGTCCAGGTGGGCGTCGCGTCCTCGATCGCGGCCGCCGCCAGCGAGTTGGTGATCGCCTCGCGGATGTCGGCGGCGTCGAACTCGGCGCGCAGCAGCCGGAAGTTGAAGCCCAGATGCAGCTCGTCGGGGCGCAGGTACTTGGCGAACTGCTCGTTGTCGAACACCCACACCTCGCCGATCGCGACCGCGTCCGGGTAGTCGTTGAACACCCGTCGGATGGCCCGGTGGATGTCGTGCACGCCCTCGTGGTTGAACCGCGGGTCGTTGTCGTCGAGCCTCAGCATCCCGATGTTGGGGTTCTTCATGTCCGGCAAACCCGGCGGCTTTGCCATCCCGTGCGCGACGTCGATGCGGAAGCCGTCCACGCCACGGTCCATCCAGAACCGCAGGGTCTTTTCGAAGTCGTCGAACACCTCGGGGTTGTCCCAGTTCAGGTCCGGCTGTTCGGCGTCGAACAGGTGCAGGTACCACTGCCCGGGGTTGCCGTCGGGCTCGATCACCCGTGTCCACGCCGGCCCGCCGAACACCGACACCCAGTTGTTGGGCGGCAGCACGCCGTCGGCACCGCGGCCGTCGCGGAAGATGTAGCGCTCACGCTGGCCGCCGGGACCGGCGGCCACCCCCGCCTGAAACCAGGGGTGCTGCGAGCTGGTGTGGTTGGGGACCAGGTCCATCGTCACTTTGATGCCGCGCTGGTGCGCCCCGGCGATCATCCTGTCCAGCGCGTCGAGCCCACCGAACAACGGGTCGACATCGCGGGGGTCGGCGACGTCATAGCCGTGGTCGGCCATCGGCGACACGGTGACCGGGTTCAGCCAGATCGCGTCGACCCCGAGCTGCTCGAGGTAGTCGAGCCGGGCCGCGACACCGTCGAGGTCGCCGACGCCGTCGCCGTCGCTGTCGGCAAACGAGCGTGGATACACCTGGTAGAACACTGCACGTGACCACCACCACGGACCGAAGCTGAGGTCACCCACGAGGGATCATTGTGCCGCAGCGGCGTGAACTCTCACGGCCTGGTGCTGCTGGAACCCGAACCCGACGCTCGCCGTCATTCAGAAGGGCGAGTTCACCATCGAGTGCGCTGCCATCTCGAGGTAGTCCAGCAACTCCTTACGGTGCTCATCGTCGAGCGTCTGCGAATCGATCTCCGCGACCGCGGTGTGCATGCATCGCAGCCATGCGTCCCGTTCGAAGGGGCCGATCCGGAACGGGGCGTGGCGCATCCGCAGCCGCGGGTGGCCGCGCTGGTCGGAGTAGGTCCGCGGGCCGCCCCAGTACTGCTCGAGGAACATCCGCAACCTCTCCTCGGCGGCGTCGAGCTCGTCCTCGGGATACAGCGGCCGCAGGATCTCGTCCTCGCGAACAAGTGCGTAGAACCGCGACACGATCGCGTTGAACGTCTCCGCCCCGCCGACGGCGTCATAGAACGATTGCTGGTCTGTCAGTTCCATCGCCTCCATTGTGGGCCACGCAGCGATGAGCCGCTTGCGCGAGGAGCAGAAGACATGGTCACCCGATGTTCACCGACTGACCTGCGAACACGATCAGTATTGTCGTGCACTATGGCCCTATTCATGGTGGACTGATCGGCGGAGGTCACATGGCGCAGCGCAAGAAGAGCCGCGGCCCCCGCCATCACGGCGTCGCGGCTGGCCAAACCAGCCATGTCGCTGACCGCACCCTCCACAGCGTCGACACCCATTCCACCCACGAATCGATCTCGATCTGGGGCCGCCGCCGGGTTTTGCTGCTGAATTCCACTTATGAACCGCTGACCGCGCTGCCGATGCGGCGCGCGGTAGTCATGCTGCTGTGCGGCAAGGCCGACGTCGTGCACGACGACCCCGGCGGCCCAGTGATCCACTCGGCGACCCGGACCATCGTCGTGCCGTCCGTGATTCGGCTGCGTTCGTATGTTCGGGTGCCCTACCGGGCGCGCGTCCCGATGACCCGCGCGGCGCTGATGCACCGCGACCGGTTCCGCTGCGCATACTGCGGCGCCAAGGCCAACACCGTCGACCACGTGGTACCGCGCAGCCGGGGTGGCAGCCACTCGTGGGAGAACTGCGTCGCGAGCTGCTCCACCTGTAACCACCGCAAGGCCGACCGGCTGCTCAGCGAGCTCGGCTGGTCGCTGAGGTGTGTGCCCAGCACGCCCAAGGGTCAGCACTGGCGGCTGCTGTCCACCGTCAAGGAACTCGACCCCGCATGGGTGCGCTATCTGGATGAGGGCGCCGCGTAATTTTCGGCTCTCCGTAATTTTCGGCTCTTCACGCAGCCGCTCATCGCCGTTTGGCGGCTGATACGGTTTGCCTCGTGAGCGTTCTCGAGGTCCACGCGTTGTTCGTGGGTATCCCGCTGTTGCTGGTGATCATTCTCTCCGCGTTGATCTGGTCCCATAAGGGCCCGCACCCGGCGACCTACAAGATGTCGGAACCGTGGACGCATAAGCCGATCCTGTGGACGGCGACCGACGAGCGCGTCGGTGACCCGCACGGTCACGGGTCCGACGGGTTAACCGTAGGAGGTGGCGCAAGTGGCAAGTGGTGAGCTCGCAACCGTCAAAGAGTCCGACCTCCCGGCCGGGTTCGTCATCACCTCCAGCGGGCGCATCTCCGGGGTCACGCAGCCCGGTGACGCGTCGGTGGATTACCCATTCCCGACGGCCGACCTGGTGACGCTCGACGACGCGCTGACCTACGGGACCAGGGCATCCAAGGCGCGGATGGCCGTGTACATCGGCGACCTCGGCGCGGATCCTGCCGCCCGCGCCCGCGAGATCCTCGCGCAAGTGCCCACGCCCAACGACGCTGTGCTGCTGGCTGTTTCGCCCGACCAACACGCCATCGAGGTGGTCTACGGTCAGGACGTGCGGGGGCGCGGCGCGGAATCGGCCGCTCCGCTCGGCGTGGCCGCGGCGGCGTCGGCCTTCAAAGAGGGCAACCTGATGGACGGGTTGGTCAGCGGGGTGCGGGTGATCTCGGCCGGCATCTCCCCGCCCTAAGGTTGTTTCGCGACAATCTTTTTCGCGACTCGACCGGCGTCAAAACGGCGGGCCTTCAGCGCGCGCTCGACTCCGGCTTTCCCTTCGATCACCAACCGGCGCAAGGCCGAGGGCAGGTCTTCGCCCAGGAAACGGTCGGCGGCCGCGATGGCCTCCTCGGTGATGTCCCACGCCGGATACAGGCCGATGACCACGGTTTGCGCCACTTCGCTGGATCGCCGCTCCCACACACCTTCGATGGCCTCGAAGTAACGCGAGGTGAAGGGTGTCAGCAGCTCCGCCTGCCCCGGCGCGACGAAGCCGCCGATGATCGCGCGCCCCACGATGTTCGGCAGCGTGTCGTCCTCGATCACCTCGGTCCACGCCCGCTCCTTGACTGCGGTCTGCGGCCGCGCCGCCGACGCGGCCGCGCCGTGCCGTTTCCCGGCGGCCGTCGGGTCGCGCTGCACCTCGGCGTCGATGAACGGCGCATCGGGCCCGTCGGCGTCGACGACGCCGGCTCTGGCCAGCGCGGTGACGATCCGCCACCGCAGATCGGTGTCGACGACCAGGCCCGCCAGCCCGCGGCCCGCGGGGTCGGTGTCCAGCAGCGCGGACAGCACCTCGATGTGGCGCAGTTTCAGCACCGACGAGCACAGCGCGTTGACGTACGCCAGTTGGTGATCCGAGCCCGGCTCTGCGGCGCGAGCGAGTTCCAGCAGGCGGTCGGCGAACATCGGCCACCCGTGCTCGCACGCCCACGCCGGCTCGGCATAGGAACCGAGCGCGCTCTGCGCCTGCAGCAGCAACCGCTGCGCCACTCCGACCTCGGTCTCGGCCTGCACCCCGGCGCACACCAGTGACACGAAGTCGCGGGCGCGCAGCTCCGCGTCGCGGGTCATCTCCCAGGCGGCCGACCACACCAGCGTGCGTGGCAGCGGCTCTGCGATGTCGGCGATCCGCGACAGCGCGGTGGCCAGGGATTCCTCGTCGAGCCGCAGCGAGCAATACGTCAGGTCGTCATCGTTGACCAGGATCAGCTTGCCGCGTGAAACACCTTGCAATGCAGGTACTTCGGTGAGTTCGCCTTCAACGTCGAGCTCCTCGCGATGCACACGGACCAGCTTGCCCGTCCCTTCGTCGTCATAGACACCCACCGCCAGCCGGTGCACCCGCGTCTCGCCCGCACCTGGCGCCGCGCCGCTCTGCCGGATCGCGAACCGGGTGAAACGGCCGTCCGCGTCGACGTCGAAGTCGGGGCGCAACATGTTGAGCCCGGTGGTTTTCAGCCATTGGCCGCCCCAGTCGGACAAGTCGCGGCCGGACGCCTTCTCCAGCGCGACGAGAAGATCGTCGAAGGTGGCGTTGTCGAACTCGTGAGCGCGGAAATAGTCGCGCAGCCCGGCCAGGAAGTGGTCGAGACCGACGTACGCCACGAGCTGCTTGAGCACGCTGGCGCCCTTGGCGTAGGTGATGCCGTCGAAGTTCACCTCGACCGCGGCCAGATCGGGGATGTCGGCCGCGATCGGGTGGGTGGACGGCAGTTGGTCCTGCCGGTACGCCCACGACTTCTCGACGTTCGCGAACGTCGTCCAGGCCTCGGTGAATTCGGTGGCCCGGCTTTGGCACAGCACCGACGCGAACGTCGCGAAGGACTCGTTGAGCCACAGGTCGTCCCACCATCGCATGGTCACGAGATCGCCGAACCACATGTGCGCCATCTCGTGCAGCACCGTCTCCGCGCGCCGCTCATACGACGCGCGGGTCACCTTGCTGCGGAAGACGTAGTCTTCGAGAAACGTCACGGCGCCGGCGTTTTCCATTGCGCCGGCATTGAACTCCGGCACGAACAGCTGGTCGTACTTGCCGAACGCGTAGGGCACTCCGAAGTTCTGGTGGTAGAAACCGAAGCCCTGCTTGGTCTGCGTGAAAAGCCGCTCGGCGTCCATGTATTCGGCCAACGAGGCCCGGCACAACAGGCCCAGCGCAATGTTGCCGTGCGCGTCGGAATAGTTGTCGTCCCAGCGGGCGTACGGTCCCGCGATCAGCGCCACCAGGTAGGTGCTCATCCGCGGGGTGGTGACGAACGTGTGCACCTTCGCGCCGTCGCGTTCCGCGACGTCGGCCGTCGCGCCGTTGGACACCACTTGCCAGTGGGCGGGCGCGGTCACGGTGACATCGAACGTCGCCTTCAGGTCGGGCTGGTCGAAGCTTGCGAACATCCGCTTGGCGTCCGCGGTCTCGAACTGCGAGTACAGATAGACCTCGTTGTCGACCGGATCGACGAACCGGTGCACACCCTCTCCGGTGTGGGAGTAGGCGCAGTCGGCGTCGACAACCACCACGTTGTGCTCGCCCAGGCCGGCCAGCGCGATCCCCGTGGACTCGTCATAGCCGGAGACGTCGATGTCGATTCCGTTCAACGTCGCGCTGCGCACCTTGTCGGCCGCGATGTCGATCACGGTGTCGGCGCCGGGGAGTGCGTCGAATGTCACAGTGGTAACCGACCGGAATGTGCGTTCACCGGGCGCCGCGTTACCGTCGGTGAGGTCCAACTCGATCGTGTAGTTGTCGACGGTCACCAGCGCCGCACGCTCGATCGCCTGGTCACGCGTCAGGTTAGGAAGTGCCACGCCATCCAACATATAGGGAGCGGGAACACGCCCATTCCAGCCGCCGTTGTGCCGAGTGGAAGACTGGTGACATCCGGCCGAGAGGATCGTTCATGCCCGAAAAGTCCGTAGCAGATTTCTGGTTCGACCCCCTGTGCCCGTGGTGCTGGATCACCTCGCGGTGGATTCTCGAGGTCGGGAAGGTCCGCGACATCGAGACGAACTTCCACGTCATGAGCCTGGCGGTGCTCAACGAGAACAAGGATCTCCCGGACGAGTACCGGGAGGGGATGAAGAAGGCGTGGGGCCCGGTCAGGGTGCTGATCGCCGCCGAGGAGGCCAAGGGCCCGGAGGTGCTCGCGCCGCTGTACACCGCGATGGGCACGCGGATTCACAACCAGGGCAACAAGGACCCCGACGAGGTGATCAGCCAGTCGCTCGAGGAGGTGGGGTTGCCTGCCGAGCTCGCCGAGGCGGCGACCACCGACCGCTACGACGAGGCACTGCGCAAGAGCCACCACGCGGGGATGGACGCGGTGGGCGAGGACGTCGGCACCCCGACGATCCACGTCAACGGTGTCGCGTTCTTTGGGCCCGTGCTCTCCCGCATTCCCCGCGGTGAGGAGGCCGGCAAACTGTGGGACGCGTCGGTGACGTTCGCGTCGTATCCCCATTTCTGGGAGCTCAAGCGCACCCGCACCGAGCCGCCTCAGTTCGACTGACGCCGCGACAGTGCGCTCAGTTACGCGACACGCCGCGTAGGCGTCATCAGATTCACACTCGGCGCGCCGAAAGAGCCCCCTCAGCCCTTGGCCGGGTGCGGCGTCCCCAGGTACGGAAACTCCCCGAGGGTGTCGGTGTGCGGCATGAGCCCGGTGGGCGGAATCTCGCCCTTTGACAAGAACGCGAGGCGGTAGTTGATGACGTCGTCGGTGAACACTCGACCATTCGGGTACTTCGCCGGCTCGGAGGGACTGAAGGTCAACATGTCGGGCAGCGTGCCCTCCTTGTCGATCGCCGCGATGGCCTCCTCGCGCGTGTAGTTGCCGGTGTGCCCCATCAGGTGCACGAACTGGTCGGTCCAGCGCGCGCGATCGTTGACCGGTTCGCTGGCGTTGTACTCCTCTTTGGTGTCGTCGGTGTTGAAGAAGCTGGAGACCGAGGGATGGCCGGCCCGGTCGACGTGAAGAAGTTCGCCGTTGCGCCGCAGACTGCAACGACCCCAGATCCGGAAGGCGGGATTCCCGCCGAGTCGCTCGGTGGGCAGTTCCAGCACGGTCGAGAACACGTTCGCCTCGGTGTTGGAGTCGACGCCCGTCCACGGCGACGTGCCGCCCAAGTGCGGCTCGGTGAAGTTGCGCTTGCCCGACGTGTCAAAGAGGTTCTTGATGCCGTCGAAGTCGAAGAAGAACGCGTCGCTGCGGGCGCCGGCGAAGAAGGTGATCTCGCCCGCGGTCACGACGTTGGGTTCCGGCCCGAACGACACGTCAACGCCAGAGAAGACCTTCGCCCCGACGGCTTCGGGCGAGCGGGCCTGCTGGCCGGTGCCCATGTAGACGTCCACGGTCTGGCTGCCGTTCTGCGGCTCGGAGAACACATAGCTGAATGCGATGTCGTTCAACAGATCCCCGTCGCTGTCGACCGCCAGCCGGTAGATCGCGTCAGGGTGAAGCGCATCGGCGTTCGGATTGGCGTTGAGGATGAGCACCGTGCGGTCGGGGTCGGCGGGCGACTGGAATGCGTAGAGGTCGCAGAGGTCCAGTCGTTGGTCCCCGAGCGGTGGACCCAGGCTCAGGCCCGTGAAGTGGTTGGACACCGCAGATCTCCCTTCGTGTGACCAAACCGTACATCCGAACCCGGCCCGGTTGCATGGCCTGACACAATGACCGCCATGCGCGTCTACCTCGGCTCCGACCACGCCGGCCTCGAACTGAAGCAGACCATCATCGACCACCTCAAAAAGAACGGGCACGAGCCGATCGACTGCGGCGCGTACACCTACGACGCCGAGGACGACTATCCCGCGTTCTGCATCGCGGCCGCGCTGCGCACCGTCGGCGATCCGGGCAGTCTCGGCATCGTGATCGGTGGCTCCGGCAACGGCGAGCAGATCGCCGCCAACAAGGTGCCCGGCGCCCGGTGCGCGCTGGGCTGGAACACCGAGACCGCAACGCTGGCCCGCCAGCACAACAATGCGCAACTCATCGGCATTGGCGCCCGCATGACCACCGTCGACGAGGCGCTGGCAATCGTCGACGCGTTCCTTTCCGCGCAATGGTCCAAAGCTGAACGCCACCAACGTCGTATCGACATCCTCGCCGAATACGAACGCACTCACCAGGCACCACCGGTGCCCGGCGCGCCGGACTAGGCGTGCCCGAAGGTCACACGCTGCACCGGCTGGCCCGACTGCACCAACGCAAGTTCGGCGGTCGGCCCGTCGCGGTGTCCAGCCCGCAGGGGCGGTTCGCCGAGGGCGCTGCGATGGTGAACGGAAGGGTACTGCGCCGGGCCAGCGCGTACGGCAAGCATCTGTTCCACCACTACACCGGCGGTCCGATCGTGCACGTGCACCTGGGGTTGTACGGGGCGTTCACCGACTCGGAGGTGCCGATGGGGCTTCCGGTCGGCGAGGTGCGCATGCGGATGGTTGGCGCTGACTTCGGCACCGATCTGCGGGGCCCGACGGCATGCGAAGTGCTCGACGAAGCGCAGGTCGACGCGGTGCTGGCTCGGCTGGGCCCGGATCCGCTTGGGCGCGATCCCGAACCGGCGCGGGCCTGGAAGCGAATCGCGAAGTCGCAGAGGCCGATTGGTGCGCTGCTGATGGACCAGGCGGTGATCGCAGGCATCGGAAACGTCTATCGCAACGAGCTGCTGTTCCGCCACGGGATCGATCCGCACCGGCCGGGCAGGGCCGTCGACGCCGCCGAATTCGACTCGATGTGGACCGATTTGGCGGAGCTGATGCGGGTGGGATACCGCCGCGGCAAGATCCACGTGGTCGCCCCTGAGCATGACCGCGGCGCGCCATCGTATGCGCAAGGCCGGCCACGCACATACGTGTACCGCCGCGCAGGTGACCCCTGCCGGGTATGCGGCACCACGGTATTGACCGAGGTGCTCGAGGGGCGCAACGTGTTCTGGTGCCCGACCTGTCAGACATGAACCAGCCACTGAATCTTGATCGGATCGCCGACGCTGTCGAGTCGGGGGAGAGCACACGCACCGTTCTGGTCGCGCTAGCCACCAATGCGGTCGTCGCGGCGGCCAAGACGGTGGCCGCCGTAGTGTCCGGATCCGCGTCGATGCTCGCCGAGGCGGCCCACTCCTGGGCGGACACCGGAAATGAGGTGTTCTTGCTGATCGCCAACACGCGCAGCAAGCGGCCGGCGGATGCCCGCCATCCGCTGGGACACGGGCGCGAGGCGTACGTGTGGGCGCTGTTGGCCGCGGTGGGCCTGTTTGTGACCGGCGCATCCGTGTCGGTATGGCACGGCATCAGCACGTTGCTGCACGGCGAATCGAACCAGGGTGACTACCGCGTGGCGTACGTCGTGCTGGCGATCGCGTTCGTGATGGAGGGCTTCTCGCTGCTGCAGTCGGTGCGCCAGCTGCGCGGTGAAGCACGGCTCTACCACCGCGACCTGCTCGAGCATGCGATGGCGACTTCCGACCCGACCACGAGGGCGGTGTTCGCCGAGGACGGCACGGCGGTGATCGGACTTGTCATCGCGTTCGCGGGGATTGGGCTGCACCAGCTCACCGGTGACGCAATGTGGGACGCGCTCGGTTCCATCCTTGTCGGTGTGCTGCTCGCTGTGACCGCAGTCCTGCTCATCGACCGCAATCGGCGGTTTCTGACCGGAGAGCCCGGCTCGGCAGAACTCAACGACGCGGTGGTGGCGCGAATCCGGCAGCTACCCGATGTCGCCGACGTGCGATTCGTTCGTCTGGTGTACGTCGGGCCCAAGCGACTGTTCCTGGTGGCCAGCGTCGATCTTCTTGGTGATCAAGTCGAATCGCATGTGGCCCACACACTTCGGCGCCTGGAGCGCGACCTGAACGCCGATCCGTACTTTGCCGACGCCGTGCTGACAATCGCCGAGCCGGACGAAATCGACGAGCTGGGTGGTAACCCCGGAGGCGTGCAATGACGAGCCACGACAACAACGGGCCCGACAGGGACGCTGCCGAAGCCGAGCCTGACTACCGGTTCACCCTCGCCAACGAGCGCACCTTTCTCGCGTGGGAACGCACGTCGCTTGGCCTGCTGGCGGCCGCGGTGGCGATCGTTCAGTTCGTCCCCGAATTCGGGATCCCCGGCGCCCGGCACGTTGTCGGCGCGTTCCTGACCATCCTGGCGATGTTCAGCGCGGGCTCGGGGCTACACCGCTGGCGACAGGTCGACAGCGCGATGCGCCGCGGCCTGCCGCTGCCCCGGCAGCGAGCCCCGATGGTCCTCGGACTGGGTCTGATCCTGCTGGGCGTGCTGGTCTTGGTTGTCGTGGTGGTCAAGGCAGTCAGTTGACGCAGCCGGGTCCGGGACTACAGGCCGAGCGAACCGCGCTGGCGTGGACCCGCACGTCGTTGGGCGTCCTCGTCAACGGGGTGCTGCTGATCGTCAAGCAGCCGCATTACAACGTTGGGCCGTTGCGGCCGATCGCCGCGGGCTTCGCCGTGATCATCGCCTTCGTCATTTATGTGGTCGGTCAACGCCGTCAACGAACGCTTGCGCAACGGCCGCTTCCGAACCGGGTCACCGCGCGCGCCGACGTGCAGCTTGTCGGGGTCGCCGTGCTCGCGCTCATCATCATCACGGCAGTTGGCCTGTTCGTGTGACGCCTGCTCAGAAGCCGCCGCCGAAGTCGCCCCCGCCGCCCCAGTCGCCGCCACCGAAGTCGCTGCCGCCGAAATCGCCCCAGCCGCTGTTGTTGTCGCTGGCGCCGCTGCCCCAACCGCTGTTGTCGCTGCCGCCGCTGTTGTCCCAACCACTGTTGTCCCAACCGCCGGCGTCCTGCGACTGCCCCTGGTCAAAGCCCGCGTTGTACCCGCTGTCATAACCGCCGTCGAAGCCTTGGCCGTAGCCGTTCTCGAACTGCGCGCCCGAGTAGCCGACGCCGTCCATTCCGGAGAACAACGCGTCGAACACCAACACCGAACCGACACCCCAGGCACCGGCCACCAGTGCCGTCTTCCACCAAGGTTCGGAGTACCAGCCCGCGGGCACCGGACGCCCGGCAACCCTGCCGCCCGGGTAGTAGTTCGGCGTGCGGCCCGACGGGGTCGGTGACGCCTCGATGTCACGTCCCTCGACCTGCACCCGGCGGTCCTCGGTCACAGCGCCGGCGGACCGCTGCCCGCTCAATGTCTCCAACTCGGGGCCAGGGTCCATGCCCATCGCCTGGCGCGCGGCGCGGACGTAGTAGAGGCCTTCCACCGCGCTGTCCTTGGCCAACTGCGCCTGCCGGACGCTGGTGGCCTGCTCGATCTGCGAGGCCGCGGCGTTATACCGCTCGGACGCGTCCGCCATCGCCTGCTTGGACGCATCGTCGCTACCGGTGAGATTGAGCACCTGACCGCCGAGCCGCTCGATCACGCGCCGAGCATCGGCTTTCGCGTCGGCGAGCGAGGCGGCGGCGCGGTTCCGCGACGCCCGCGACGAGCCGACCACCGCCAGCGCGATCGCCCCGACCACCAAGACGAGGATCACCCATAAGGCCGCGTTCATGCGTCCACCCTACCGACGCCGCGTCAGTGGTTGCGTAATCGTCAAATCCGGTGAAACGCATCGCAACCCTGTTCTACGATTCAGGCGCGAGCAGGGTCGGGGAGATCCGGGGAGACCTGCGACGATGGCCACAACCATTCATCGGTTCGCAGTCGGCGGTGCGGCGGCGTTCGTGCCGCTCGCAATTGCGGCGGTGGTATCGCCGGCAATCAGCAGAGCGGCCGAGTGTGGGGCGGGGACCGTATTCGACGCGGCATCCAACACCTGCGTAGTTGCGGAGGCGCCGCCGCCGCCACCTCCGCCCCCGTGGAACGGTCCCACGCCCTATGTCTCGGTCAGCATCTGCGCACCGATTCCGTTCGTAGCGCTCTGCGCCGGCATCTGAGACCACGCGGAGCATTGCAACGCGTGACGGGACGCGGCGGAGGGCCGATCGCTCTGGATCAGTTAGCTACTTCGACCTGAAAAGGTCGGGGCATGGCGGTCCCTGAAGTGGCTGTGTCTGAACCGAAAGATGGCCTCAACCCCTTGGGCTGGAAACGCCAAAGATGTTGGCGTGCAGACCCGCTCGGTCCTATCCGCTGTGGCCCGGCGATGAGGTCATCGAGGTGACCCCCGTGGGTCACTATCCTGCCGATCCAGTCGAGTCGTTTAACGGTAGACGTGTGGTCGCCGCGCCGGTACGTTGCGGCCATGGGTTCTGTGAACGGCAAAGTTGCCCTCATTACCGGCGGCGCCCGCGGGATCGGTGCCGGGGTCGCGCGGCGGCTGCACGGCAAGGGTGCCAAGCTCGTGCTGATCGACGTTGATGAGGCGCCGCTGAAGGAGTTTGCGGCCGAACTGGGCGAGGACAATGTCATGACCGCCATCGCCGACGTCCGCGACTACTCGGCCATGCGGCGCGCGGCCGATAACGCCGTCGAACGCTTCGGCGGCATCGACATCGTGGTGGCGAATGCGGGAATCGCCAGCTACGGATCGGTGCAGCAGGTCGACCCGGAGGCGTTCAAGCGGGTCATTGACGTCAACGTGGTCGGCGTATTCAATACGGTGCGGGCCGCGCTGCCGGCTGTGATCGATCGGCGCGGCTACGTGCTCGTCGTCTCGTCTCTCGCCGCCTACGCCGCGTCTCCCGGCATGGCGGCTTATACCACGTCGAAAGCCGGCGCCGAGCAGTTCGCGAATGCGCTGCGGCTCGAGCTCGCACCCCTCGGTGTCGACGTCGGCTCGGCGCATATGTCCTGGATCGACACGCCCATGATTCACGATGTCAAAGCCGATTTATCGACATTCCGGGAACTGCTAACGACATTGTCAGGCCCGCTGGGTAAGACCACCTCGGTGGACAAGTGCGCCGACGCGTTCATCAGGGGCATCGAAGGTCGTAAACACCGCGTGAATTGCCCGCGGTGGGTCGGTTTTTTCCGCTGGCTGCGCCCGCTGTTGTCGAGTCGCGTTGGTGAGGCCCAGCTCCTCAAGTCCACTCCCGACGGTCTGTTGTCTCGGATGGACGCCGAGGTCGCCGCGCTCGGCCGCTCCACCAGTGCCCGTAACGAGGTGCTAGACAAGCAGTAGCGTCGACATCAGTTCGGACCACAAACCCACTTTCCCGGCCGCAGCCGCGGACACCGAACACACTGCCACCTAGGCGTTTTCGATCCGCACCGTGGGACGGTTTACTGCGTTACGCCCGGCGGCGGCCTTCGGAGAATCGTTGTGACGTTTGGCGATTGCGGTGACGCAAATCGTCCAGATCGGCGATGATTGACGTGTGCTGATGAACCCACCGCGACGCCGGCCGCTGAAGCGGATGACCATACAGAGGCCGGCGAGTTCAAGCTCGCGCGGCGGCGAAGGATCGATATGAACGGGGGTATACGGCAGAATCCAGCCGGATCGACCCCCGCGGTCCAGACGCTGTACATATTCCCGCATGCCGGCGGATCTGCAGCCTCCTATGTTCCGTTTGCCCGGGCCTTCTCTACAGACATGAAACGGATCGCGGTCCAGTATCCCGGTCGCCCTGGTGGACATGACCTACCAGACCTAACGAGCATTCCGGCGCTAGCAAATGACGTCTACAAGATGTTGGCACCCACAACTGGGCCCGATGCACGCGTCGCTTTCTTCGGCCACAGCATGGGCGGGCTGGTCGCATTCGAAGTGGCCCGCAAGTTTGAATCGGCAGGCAAACCCATTGCGGCGCTCTTCGTATCAGCGTCCCCAGCGCCAGGGCATGGCGGATATGAACATCTTCAGGGGTCAGATGATGAGCTCTTGCAGATCGTGACCGAGTTGACCGGTACGAACTCTCAATTCATCGGAGACCGATTTGGCGCAACGATCCTCCGGACATTGCGAAACTACGGAGTCATCACCAACTACAGCTGCCCAGCTGGAACAACAGTTGCCTGTCCAATCTATGCATACGCGGCCGCAGACGATGCTGCCGTTAACTACGACAGTGTGTTGGCGTGGTCAGACTTCACGACGTCAGAGTTCGCTATTCGTGTGGTACCGGGTGAGCACTTCTACGTCACCGAGGACGTGCAGGAGCTCGTCGAGGACATTGGGCACCGGATTGCCCAGTGCGAGAGCCGTCCGTAGTTGACTCCCGTATCGTATCTCGTGACGAGTCGCATCCGCCGTCCGTAGGTTTTGAGGAAGCAGTAAGGTTTCGGCGCCCGGCTCCTACCGTTGCGGCCCACCGGAGGGGAGGGGGCACACCGCCAGGAGGCCACTGGCAGCCGCCGCTATCGCGCTTCTGACACATCGCCGTGTTCGCCAGCCGCGGGTGTCATGTTTGGTAATACAGGTTTAACCACTTTGTCAAATCTCCCGGTGAGCTAATTAGTGTACCATACACGTATGGGGGTCGTACTTATTTGCAGCCAGCATAAACCCTCATGCCACAGGAACTTTTGTGGTCCTGGTGATGTGAGCCGTCGAGCGCGAGGCGTCTCCCAGCTACTGTCGTTCGCGAACGACAGGCCGTCACGTCGACGCGGCACAGGTTGATTTCGCCGATTTCGCCGATTTCGCTGACGTAGGGTGGAGAACGCCGTAAATTAACGCACATGACAGGCGGCCGGGAGGACCGCGGGCGGGACACAAGTAGCCGACTCCTCCTGCGCACACCCCACCATCAGCGCAGACTCAACTGGACCGTACGGAGAGGGATGGGACCCACTATGGCGGAATGTTCACTCACTTCGCTGCTGCACGAGCGAGCAGCCCGGCAGCCCGAAGTCACGGCCTACACGTACATCGACTACGAAGTCGACCCGAACGGGTTTGCCGAACGCCTCACCTGGGCGCAAGTCGCTCATAGGGCGCAGGTCATTGCCGAAGAGCTCAGGGTGTGCGGCTCGAGTGGCGATCGGGCCGCAATATTGGCCCCGCAAGGACTCGAGTACATCATTGCCTTCCTGGGTGCGCTGCAGGCCGGCTTCATAGCGGTCCCGCTATCAGTACCGCAGCTCGGCGTTCATGATGACCGTGTTTCCTCGGCGCTGCAGGATTGCTCGCCGTCAGTCATTCTGACAACGTCGTCCGTGGTTGGCGACGTGCTGCCTTACGCAAGAGGTGAGGGTGGCAAACCTGCACCGGTCGTGATCGAGGTCGATTCACTGGACCTGGATTCGCCACGCCCGCTTGATCCGGTTCAGCGCATGCATTCCAAAACAGCCTATCTGCAATACACGTCGGGATCGACCCGCTCACCGGCTGGGGTAGTCGTAACGCATGAGAATACCATCGTCAATATTCGACAAGCATTCGCCGATTACTACGGACAAGAAGGGGCACCGCCAGAAACTGTTTTCGTCTCGTGGCTGCCGCTCTACCACGACATGGGTTTAGTTAAAGGGATCTGCGGACCGTTAGTCGTTGATCGTAGCGCCGTATTAATGTCTCCTTTGTCGTTCTTACAGCGGCCAGCCCGTTGGATGCAAATGCTTGCCACCAACGGTCGGCCCTTCTCCGCCGCACCCAATTTCGCGTTCGAATTGGCGGCCCGAAGAACATCCGACAACGACATGGCCGGACTGGATCTCGGCGACGTGGACGTAATCCTCAGCGGTGCCGAACGGGTTCACGCCGCCACGGTTAAGCGCTTCACGGAGCGCTTCGCTCGCCTCAATCTCAAGGAGACGGTGATACGGCCCTCGTACGGACTCGCGGAAGCCACTGTATATGTGGCGAGCACCGAACGTGGCCGCTCGCCAACGTCGGTCCGATTTGACTACGAAAAGTTGTCAAGCGGCCACGCCATGCGATGCGGAAGCGAAGCCGTCGGCGCCACCGACCTGATCGGTCACGGCACTTCACGTTCCACCACTCTCCGGATCGTCGATCCCCAGACCAGGAGCGAGAATCCAGCGGCAAAGGTAGGAGAAATCTGGGTGCACGGGGAAAACGTGGCCAAGGGGTATTGGCACAAGCCCGAGGAAACCGTTCAAGCCTTCGGTGCAAGACTCGTTAAGCCGTCACCCGGCACCCCCGAAGGACCGTGGCTGAGGACCGGGGACTTAGGCGTCATTTCCGATGGAGAATTGTTCATTATTGGCCGCATTAAGGATCTGCTCATCGTGGATGGGTCTAATCACTATCCGGACGATATCGAGGCAACGATCCAAGAGATAACTGGCGGGCGGTGCGCGGCTATATCCGTTCCGAATGATCGGACGGAGCAGCTTGTCGCCATCGTGGAGGTCAAGAAGCGGGGTGATTCCGCTGAAGAGCACATGCAGAGACTCCGTTCGATGAAGCGCGAAGTCACCTCGGCGATATCAACCACACACCGTCTGCGTGTCGCCGATCTTGTTTTCGTGGCGCCTGGTTCGATTCCGATCACGACAAGCGGCAAGATCCGGCGTTCGACCTGTGCTGAGCTTTACCAATCAGATGACTTTGAACGTTTGGATGCTTCGGTATGACAGCGGCGGTTCCGGATGAGGCGGCGCTGCGACACTGGCTCGTCGAATACCTGACGGCGAACATCGGCTGCGACCCCGACGAGATCGACTTCGACTTGTCGATGTCCGACCTGGGGGTGGGATCTCGTGACGCGATCGTGCTATCAGGCGAATTGGGCGCGCTGTTGGGCCGGCATGTCTCGCCGGTGGATCTTTGGCAGCATCCGACAATCAACGCACTAGTAGGTTTTCTCACGGCGCCTGAATCGCAATCCGAAGCCGACGCAGTGCTTTCGGCCAATCGAGGTTCGGTTGACGAGCCGATCGCCGTGGTCGGATTGGGGTGTCGGTTTCCGGGCGGGATATCTGGGCCCGAAGAACTGTGGCAGTATCTGGGTGAGGGCCGCTGCTCGATATCAGAGGTCCCTCCTGATCGGTGGCTCCCGTTTGATGACGGCTCCCCTGAGGTCGCGGCGGCCCTGGCCCACACAACGCGGTGGGGCTCGTTTCTGAGCGACATCGACGCATTCGATGCGCAATTCTTCGAGATATCCCTCCGCGAAGCCGCCAAGATGGACCCACAGCAGCGTCTGCTGCTGGAGGTGGCTTGGGAGGCCTTGGAGCACGCGGGTATTCCGGCGAACGCTCTGCGTCGCTCGCAGACGGGCGTCTTCGTCGGGGCATGTTCTAGTGAGTATGGGTATCTGGGATCCACCGATCTGCCTAGCGTCGATGCCTGGAGCAACACCGGTGGCGCGCTGAGTATCATCGCGAATCGGCTGTCGTATTTCCTGGATCTGCGTGGCCCCTCGGTGGCGGTGGATACGGCGTGTTCGTCGTCGTTGGTCGCGGTACACCTGGCGTGCCAGAGCCTACGAATGCACGACTCCCACTTGGCCATTGCCGCAGGGGTGAATCTGCTGCTGTCGCCGGCGGTTTTTCATGGGTTCGATCAAGCCGGTGCTTTGTCGCCGACGGGTCGGTGTCATGCATTTGATGCGAGTGCTGATGGATTTGTGCGCGGTGAGGGCTGCGGGGTGGTGGTGCTCAAACGGCTCAGTGATGCGCTGCGTGACGGGGATCGGGTGCTGGCGCTGGTGCGCGGTTCTGCGATAAATCAGGATGGCCGATCCAACGGGCTGATGGCACCAAATCCCGCCGCTCAGATGGCGGTACTTCGGGCGGCATATGCCAACACAGGCGTACAGCCACACGATGTGGATTATGTCGAAGCCCATGGGACCGGAACGTTTTTGGGTGATCCCATCGAGGCTCGCGCGCTGGGCACGGTGTTGGGTCGCGGACGTCCGGAGAACGCGCCGCTGCTGGTTGGTGCCATCAAGTCGAACCTGGGTCATTTGGAGGCTGCGGCGGGGGTTGCCGGTTTCATCAAAGCCGTGTTGGCGGTGCAGCGGGGGCATATTCCGGCGAACCTACACTTCGAGTCACCGAATCCCCATATCCCGTTTGACGAGATGCGGTTGAAAGTCGTTGCGGATCACCGGGAGTGGCCTGCGGTGGGGCGTGCGCGGCGGGCGGGGGTGTCGTCGTTCGGATTCGGCGGGACGAATGCGCATGTCGTGATTGAGCAGGCTCCGGATGTGGTTGCGCCTGAGCGGCAAGCGGATCCGGTGGTTTCCACGTTGGTGGTGTCGGGTAAGACACCGGAGCGGATTGCGTCGACGGCTGGGGTGTTGGCCGAGTGGATGGCCGGTGTGGGTGCGGAGGTGGGGTTGGCTGATGTGGCCCACACGCTCAATCACCACCGGGCTCGTCATCCGAGGTTCGCGACGGTGTGTGCGCGGGATCGGGCGCAGGCGGTGGCGGGATTAGAGGCGTTGGCGGCGGGTCGGCCGGCCGAGGGGGTGGTGGGTCCGCATGAGGGG
>Ga0209006_10000268_pt1 | contig 53496 bp, 41 predicted proteins | sample JacPin_JW_Ref_O2_FD_188567 | JGI IMG/M metagenome (GOLD analysis project Ga0209006, IMG submission 188567) | Forest soil microbial communities from Algoma, Ontario, Canada - Jack Pine, Ontario site 1_JW_Ref_O2 (SPAdes) (version 2) | ecosystem: Environmental > Terrestrial > Soil > Boreal...
ATCCCTCCAAGGAAGCTCTCGATGCCAACGCCGGGATGGAGAATGGGATGGCCGAGACGTTCGGGCAACTGGACGAGCTTCTCATCAACCTGGGAGCGAGCCTGGGACGGTCATGAAGCCGTCGAATTCGCGTCGGCCGCGTGGCTCTTCACTGGGCGGAAGCGAACCCCGACGAGGTTGTCGTATCAAGATGAGATGGCCGTACGCTCACTCTGACGCTGCTTTTCAGCCGCCAGTTCGGCGCGACGTGAGGACGATATGCTGAGACGCGATTTCCTGAAAACTGCCACCGCGACCGCAGTGCTGACTGCGACCCTTCCCGTTCAAGCCAAGGAGAAGCTCGCCATGTCGAATGCGAATTTTGCCGACGTCAATGGCCAGCATATCTTTTACAGCGTGCTGGGCGCCGGCAAGCCGCTCATTCTTCTTCACGGGGGCATCAACCCAGACTGCTTCGGGAGCAATCTGGCCGAACTGGCCAAGGGGCGGCAAGTGATCGCCGTCCATCTCCAAGCGCATGGGCGCACGCCAGACACCGACAGGCCACTGCGCTGTGAAACGCTGGGCGACGACGTTGCCGCTCTGATCGGTCATCTGAACCTCGGCAAGGCCGACGTAATGGGCTACTCGCTGGGCGCCGACGTCGCGCTGCAGTCCGCCATCCGCCATCCGGACGTGGTTGACCGGCTCGTGCTCGTGTCCGGGACCATGAGGAAGGACGGCTCTTATCCGGAGGTGGTGGCGGCCTTCAATCAGTTGGAGGCCAACGCTGCCAAGCTCGGCGGTAGCGTCAAGGCATCGCCGTCAGGGCAGGCCTATCCCGATGTCGATTGGACGAAGCTCTTCCGCAAGGTCGGTGACCTGACCAAACGCCCCTTTGACTGGAGTGCCGACGTGGCCAAGGTTCAGGCCCGCACACTGTTGGTCTTTGCCGACGCTGATTCCATCCGGCCCGAACACATGGTGGCGTTCTGGAAGGGGTTGGGAGGCGGCCAACGCGATGCGGGGATCGATGGCTCACTGAGACCCGCAAGCCAGTTCGCAATCGTGCCGAACACCACCCACTACACGGTTATCGTCGAGCCGATGCTAGCGAAGATCGTCGAGCGCTTCCTCGCATAGGAGGCAGTCGGTCGCGGCGAGGCCCGCGAAGCGCGCCGATTCGGCCGGCGAGCCTGGAGGAATTGAACGCCGACCCGTTCACTTTGTGTCGAAGACTAGTACCACATTACCGGGCGCGTACTGGGCCATCCCATAACCAGTCGGCACAATCAATTTGCCATCGATCGGCACTGCCGCAGTGGGACCTCCCATGGCCCCGCCGCTAGCTTCGCCTCCGCCGACTGTGGTCACTGGCTCGGTCATGTCGTAATGCCAAAGTAACTCGCCTGTGGCTGCATCATGAATGCGAAGCCATCCGTCGGTATTTCCCGCGATTACCATTTGCGACGTGACGGTCAATGCTGCATAAATCCCAGGAATACATAGACGACGGCCGCGGCAGGTCTCCCAGGAATCCGGTCGCTTCCAGTTGTATTTCCCCGTCAATAAGTCCAGGGAATACAATCCGGGACGCTGTGGTTCGGGGTTCTGCTTGCCATCGGCGAAGTCGACCACGCCGACGAAGACCGAGTTGTTAGAGGATGCAAGTGCAAATTCGATACCGCCTGTTGTGCCGCCTCTACCGACCTTGGTCTTCCAAATCAGCTGCCCCGTATCGGGATCAATGCCATACACATAACCTGACTTCTGAGCTCCTACTACGATGTCCGCGCCGCTATCGGCGCGTGCAAGCACGGGCGCGGCGCCAAAGTCGAAGTCCGGGCCCTCAGGCTCGGGGCACAGTTCTCGCTGTCCCCATAAGCAACCGGTGTTCCAGACATCGTCCTTTGTGGCCTGATAGACCCACTTGATCTTCCCGTCCTTCAAGTCCATCGCAATGATCGAATCACTGGTCGCGGTCGATGGTCGAGAGTAATTATCTCCAGTCCCAATGTAGAGTTGCTTGCGATCGACATCGATTGCGGGCGCACTCCACACGGCCGCTCCCGAGGGCGCCCATTTATTCGTCCCCACCGCGTTCTTTCCCTGGATTTTTGGCGGATCGACGGTAAAGCTGCGCCATAGTTCTTTACCGCTGCGCGCGGCGTAAGCGATTACCCCGCCACGGAAGGTGCAGCACTCATACTGGAGACTGGAACCCATTTCTTCCGCCGAAGACAGTCCGATGAACAGCGTGTCTTTGTAAAGAACGGGAGCCGCCGTCAACAGTGTGCGCGGATGGTCATTGGGCTTTCGTCTCCATACCTCCTTGCCTGAAGCCGCGTCTAAGGCATAGACGTTGGTTTCGTCAGCGAAGTAAAGCAACGGTTTGGCGGACCGATCACCTTTGCTCCAGGGAGAAATCACGATGCCAGTTCTGATCTCTGAGTCCGCCGGGAATTGCCAACGCGCGCAGCCCGTCTCAAGATTCAGGGAATAGAGTATTCCGTCTTGCGTGCCAACGAAGATCGAGCCCCCGCCAACTGCAGGCTGCGAGCGAATTCGAATTGTGCCAGAGAACCCCACCGCCCATTTGAGATGCAATTTGGAAACATTATCCTTCGTCAACCCGGCGATTGCGTCGGGCACATGATGCGTATTGCCGGGAGTTATTCCCCAGCCGCTAAATACCGGAACTCTTTCATAGGCAAACTCACGATCGGACGGGCTACAGGCGGGCGGGGCTAGTCGATCGGTTCCGTCATCAATCCTTCGCTTCGTGAGAAACTGCGCGACGTGAATTTTGTCCTCTGCGGAAAGTGCCTGGCCCTGACCGCGCATGACTCCTTCCGTGAGGGCGCGAACGATGCCGTTCGGCGCCATTATGCCCAGCAATATCGGAGAGGGAGCGCGCGAAGTCACGTTTTCATGGCAGGCAGCGCAAAGGCCGCTAAAGATTTCCGCTCCTTTCGAATCTTCGATCGCAGCAAGCACCGGAGCCTGCACCGCCGCGGGCGCTGTACCGGCGAGCCACAGAACCGTCACCATGGCGAGCAAGGCTTGCACGCCGATGGCGTGGCAACGAGAGGCAGACACCTTGCTTCCGACCAAGAAGGATTGCCTATGCTCCCTGCCTTCAGTTAACAAATTACGTCCACGCGGTCATCAGAATTGTCCGTATGCTCTGCGCGCCGTTCGGCAGATCGTGAGTCAGCCCCAACGACTGGGCCGCCTCAAAGCTGGAGTCGGCGACGGCGTCAATGGCTTCAATACTTCCTCCGGCAGCAGAGATCGTCGTCGGCAACCCCATTTCCTTGATCATCCGCTCGAGCGAATCCGCTGCGGCTGCAGCGAAATCCCGATCTCTGCGTCCGGCGCGATCAATATTCATGGCATCGGCGATTCGGACCTGCGCTTCGAGGGTGTCGTCACGAAGGAAGCGCATCACCGTGGGCAGTAGCACGCACGATGTCACCCCATGGGGAATGTGCATGTGCGCGCCGATCTGATGACCCAGAAAATGACTCAAGCGCATGCCCGCCGCGCCGACGCCGGAAATGGACATCCACGCAGCCACCTGGCATGCGCCCCGCGCCCGAAGGTCATCAGTACTGCGTGTCAACGGCAAGTATTGGGTCAGCAGTCGGATCGCCTGCAGTGCCAACGCATCGACGTACGGGTGGGGTTTTCGTGACCAGATCGCCTCCATGGCATGGTCCATGGCCTTGATACCGCTCGATAGCCACAAGATTTCTGGAGTATCGACGGTCACCGTCGGATCTAAGATCACGTACTGTGGGGCGACACGCAAATCGAGCAGCAATCGCTTGCTGCCGCTCTCTTGCTCTGTGAATCCCGCGCCCGGTGAGAACTCGCCGGCCGACAGTGTCGTTGGGATCGCGACTTGAGGGATCGGATCGATTCCGCGCGAATTTGCGTGACGACTGGCCGCGACCTTGACCGCATCAAAGACGCTGCTGCCGCCAATCGAGACGACCGCGTCGGCTGCGTGAGCATCGAGAGCGGCCATGATCGAATGAATGTCCTGTTCGGGGGTGTGCGCGCGGCATGCCGGATACTCGGCCACGATGGCATCGCCAAGCAATTCCCGAACGCGCCGCGCGTGCGGTGTTTTGTTGGCGACGCTGGTCGAGGTGGCGATCAACAGGCGCTTTGCGTTCAGGGCGCGGACGATTTTCGGCAATTGCTCAAGCGCGCCTACACCCGAATCGATCCGCTTGGGTCCAAGAACGCGAAACGAGCGGAATTGCGAAAACTCATGAGCCAAGGCCTCCCTATCGCCGATGAGTACGCCTTTCACTGATGATCCTGTACGCAGTCCGCCAGGAAGCTATGAATCTTGTCATTCGCGAGCGTCGCCATCCCGGTGCTGAGACCATTAAAGCCGTGGTGCGCTTCGGGATACACGTGTAGTTCCGCGGGATTGCCTGCCGCACGCCACCGCGCCGCCATGAATAACGTGTCGTCAAGAAGGGGGTCGAGTTCGCCCACGCTGAACAAGCAGGCGGGCATTCGCGCCAGATCTCGATAGAGGGGCGACACGGCGGGATCTCGACGCTCTTCCATGCTGCGCCCAGGCAATGCGAGGCTGTAGAACCATTCCAGATAGGGTTTGGATAGTCCAATGAAAGCACTGCCGGCCCGACGCTGCGACGGAGACATCGACAAGTCATAAATGCCGTAGCAGAGGTTGAGCCCGCGTATCTTTGCGGCATGTTCGCGCTCGCCGATTAGATCCAGGGCCACATTGACTGCGATGTGCGCACCGGCCGATTCACCACCCAGGCAAACTTTCGTGTCGCCATAACTCTCAATGACGACTCGCGCAGCGACTTTCGCGCGAGCTAGGAGCTCCGGCATTTCGTGTTCAGGCGCAAGTGGGTATTCGACGGTCACTACCCGCAAGCCGGACGCGTTCCCCAAGGAATTCAGCAGCTCATCTTGCTCGTAAATGGAGCCGAGGGCCCAGCCGCCGCCATGGAAGTGAATGTACAAACCTACGCGGTGCTCAAGCGGGAACTCACGGACCCTAAACGGGCCGTGTGGCGACGAGAGTTCCCGATCGACTGCGTGAGCAACCCGTTTAACCTTCGAGCTACCATCTGCATTGAATAATCGGGCGCGGCGCAAGAGATTCACCGAGACCGCCCCGGGTGGAGGAACGCGCTGTCCTTCCAACAGCAAGCGCTCATTGATGCGCTGTTGCTCAGACAAAAGCGCTGTTAGATCGGGGTGCTCCATGCTTTCCCGTAATCAACCGATTCGGGCGGATTGGCCGCCATCGACCGGGAGAATGATACCGGTGATGAACTTGGCCTCGTCCGAGGCGAGAAATAGAGACGCATAGGCGGTATCCCACGCAGTGCCTTGCTTGTTATTGAGGGGCACCAAGGCGTCGCGCTGTTGGCGAAGCGTAGCTTTGTCCACACCCCGAGCGGCGGAATGAGCTTCCATGGCCATAGGCGTGTCCAAAAGACCCGGCATCACCACGTTTGCTCGGACGCCGAAACCCGCGTTCGACATCGCGATGCTATGTGTAAAAGCATTCGCTCCAGCCTTCGACACCTTATAGCCCACGTAACCCACCGACCCCACAGCCGCACCCGATGAGACGTTCACAATGCTGCCGGCTCTTCGTTCTCGCATGTAAGGCAGTACGTACTTACACGTGAAAAAGACGCTCTTGAGGTTGATGTCCATGAGGAAGTCCCACGCCTCCTCCGTCAACGAGGTCGGCCCCCGATCACCCGTGCCCGCGCCAACCACGTTTTGAAGCACATCGATACGCTGGTATCTTTCCATGCAGGTTTCGGCGATGCCCCGACAATCCGCTTCGACCAGCACGTCCGCGCGCAACACGCTGCAGGTACCGCCCTCAGCCTGTATCATTTTTTCGGTTTCTTGCGCCGAGACCAGGTTGCGATCCACGAGCAAGACGGTTGCACCCTCGCGAGCAAACAAAATGGCCGTGGCCCTACCGTTGCCGATACCGTCGCCGGGCGTCTGGCCGGCGCCAACCACGATCGCCACCTTATCCTTCAATCGCATCGCAGTTCCGCCTCATGGGTTGGGCGCCAGTGCCGTTCTCTTCGACGGCTTTATGCAACAGTTATGACCGATATAATATCGGAAGTCAATTATCGTTCGAGCCAATTCCCGCGCAGACGTTACAATGCAACAATTTGCTACGGAGGCTGAATGGCCAAGAAGGCGAAACAAAAAGGATCCCGCGCGCCGAAGCGTGGTCAATTGGCACGAACCCGACTGGTGATCCTCGATACGACGGCCGACATGCTGGCTTCCGGCGGCTATTCGAGCCTGACGGTGGAGGGCATCGCCGCCCGATGCGGCGTAGCGCGCTCCACCATTTACCGTCACTGGGAATCCGTTGCCGATATCGCCATGGAGGCGTTTCTACGAATCATTGGGCCTCCACCTCCCATCCCGCAGACCGGCAATGTGCGAACCGATTTGGTGGTGAACTACCGTCGTCTGGTCGATGGCTTAGCTAACTCACGTTGGGGAGAATTGCTACCGTCTATGCTCGAAGCATCGATTCAAGACAAGGTGTTCGCACAATTGCTGTACAAGGCCTTCGATAGCCGCCGGGAGTTGGGCCGTCAGTCCCTGATAAAGGGCGTCGATCGGGGCGACTTACCGGCCGAGACGAACTTCGAATGGCTGCTCGACTCGATTACGGGTCCCATCTACCATCGCTTGTTCTTCACCAATCGGCCCTTGGATGAACCCGGCATGATCGAATATTGGGTGAACAGTGCGGTGGACGGTGCTGTGAACCTTCGCAAGGAATCGAGTGTGAGGGGGAAAGCCGCTGCGCCCGGCTAGCGACTTCGATCCGAGGCGCTTATCCGCGGGCCTCCAGCTGAACGCCGCAGCTTTTAAGGCCCATTGCCAGCGCGGTGTAGGCGCCGACCGTGAAGATGACGTCCATGGTGTACGCCTCACCAAATCGATCGACCATCCGTAGCCACGTGGAATCGCTCAGCACGGCGTCCGCCGCCAGCTCATCGGCGCAGCACACCATGAGCTTCTGATCATCCGAGTCCAGGGTCTTACCCTCGCGGATGTCATTGATGAGGTCCTCCGTCAAGCCTACCGCGAGGCCCAGGCGACGGTGATGGTGCCACTCGTAGTCGCAACTGAGATTGGCCGCAGTACGCAGAATGAGGATTTCCCGCAATCGCGCGTCGATGCGAGAACCCGACATGGTGTAAGTTCCGAAACGCGCCCATGCCTCGAACAGCTCCAAGTTTCGCAGCAAGACGCCGAAGATATTGGGCAGCTGCCCTTTGGACCCTACGAAAGCTCGCACATGGCCTAGCTGCTTCTCCGACAATTCCGCAAGCTTCAATGGAACCACACGCGCAGACATACTCGCCTCCAAAAATGGATTGAATCTAACTATATGCGACAAGATAGTACCGTATAACAAGTGATCGATTGTTGCGATTTTGAAGTGTCGCAAAACCGCTTTGTGTGCCCGGGAAAATAATAGTGTCTAGCGGTTCGTTATTATCCGGGCATATCACCAGGATCACAGCCGATTATTGAGTGCTGCGCGCCGTACCGCTCGGCCGCACGCATGTACTCACGGAGTTGACTTTATTCATTAAATCGGTCATAAACGACTCGAATAATAAATATTGATGCGTGTCGCGGGTGCGAGGCGGGCGCCAATACAACGCCGCCGAGGGGGATTGCGGATGAATCGAACAAGAAACAAAGTGGCCTCCGCGCGTGTGCTGCTCGCCCTAGTAATGCTTGCCCCGCTGCTGCCTTGGGTTTGCCGGGCTGAGCAGAGCGAGGTCCTCGACGAGATCATCGTCACGGCACAAAAGCAAAAACAATCCGTCATGGATGTAGGCATGAGCGTGGACGCGCTCAGTGGTGCTCAACTCATTTCCATGGGGGTTACAGATCCGACGGAACTGACCGGCTTCGTTCCGAGCCTCAATGTAAAAGACAACATTCCGGGCGCCGCGCCGATTTTCACGATTCGAGGTGTCGGACTGAATAGCTTCTCGGCCAACAACACACCGACAGTCGGCGTGTATGTCGATGAAGTCTTCCTGGCGTCCTCTGCCATGATGAGCTTCCCGCTTTACGACATGGATCGGGTAGAAGTACTCAAAGGGCCGCAAGGTACGCTCTATGGCCGCAATACGACGGCTGGCGCGATCGGCTTCTTTACCAACAAACCCGATCACGAATTCGACGCCACCGTCAGCCTCACCTACGGCAATTACGAGTACTTCGACGCGGAAGGCGCAGTCAATTTGCCACTTGCGGACGCCCTGGCCGTGCGAATTTCAGGTCTGGCCATCGAGCAGACCAAGGGTTATTGGACCGATCTTCAGGGGCAAAGCCTGGGCAATCAAAGTATCAGGTCGGGTCGAGTACAAGTCGCTTTCGACCCCTCGAGCGCTCTGTCGGCGAACTTGAAGGTTGAGTACACCGACGTAGACAGCCAGGCAGGACAGTTTGAAATGTTCGGAACCCAGGATCCAGCGAATCCCTCGGTCACCTGCGCCCCTGTGCTCCACGACCAAATCAACCGCTCCGAATGCTCCGATTATTTTGGCAACAAAAACGATGGCGGCAATCTTTTCACCGGAGATTGGCACCCGCAGCCCTATCTGATGAGGCAGAGCGGTGTGACGTTGTCGGTCAAGGCCAACCTGGGCGATGTGGAACTCGACTCGATATCGGGCTATCAGTATGTAAACCGCACGCTCGGTACGGACGTCGATGGTACCCACTTGCGGCAGGCGGACTTCCTGCTCCTCGACAAGGTGGAGGAGTACTCACAGGAATTCAGGCTGTCCGGCGACTACCACAAAGCGGTGCGCTGGATCCTCGGAACGTTCTATTCCCAGGACACGGTGGATTCCGAAGTGGACGGGAACTTCTCCGACTTGATTGACCTATTGAGCGGCGGGGCGGTGAATGACGAACGCACGATCAATCTGATCCACCAGAATACGAAGGCGTGGGCGGCCTTCGCACACACGGAATGGGCGCTGACGGATCAGTTGTCCCTGACCGCCGCAACGCGCTACACAGATGAAAAGAAGGCCTTTACTGCCACTGGGACGGATCTATCGCTGTTGGGCGGCACCGGCGGAGGGTTTTTTGGATTTGGCGATCCGAATTGCGGGCCTGCGCAGTTCGCCTGCAACAGCGTTAGCAGTTTGCATGAAACCAATGTCTCCTGGCGCACGGGTTTGGACTTTAAGCCCTCCAACGACTTGTTGACCTATGTGAGCGTCAGTAAGGGCTACAAGAGCGGCGGGATAAACGGTGGATTCGTCACATCGAGTGCCGCGCTCGAGCCGTTCAAACCCGAGGAATTGTTAGCCTACGAGGCTGGCGCCAAGGCGGAGCTGCTCAACGGAGCGATGCTGGCTACCGGCGCAGCCTTCTACTACGACTACACAGACGTGCAAACGATGGTGCAGGAAAACCAGGGTCAGTTGTCAGTAATTCGCATTGGTAATGTCCATAGCGCGCATGTTCGTGGCGCCGAGCTGGAGTTGCATTGGCGAGCGATTCGCAATCTCGATCTGTCCGTCGGGCTCTCTTACTTAGATACCGAACTCGGCGCCTTTGACTCACCGGCAGGCCCCGTACCGGCGGGCAACAAGCTACCGGATGCGCCCGAGTTCTCGGGGGTCACGACGGCACGCTACACTGTACCCATCGGCGACTATTCCTTGGTGTTTGCGGCAGATGCTCGCTACACCGATGCAGTATTTCGCGACTCCTTAAATCAGCGCTTATTGGCTTCGGGAACCGAATGGCTCTTTGACAGCAATGTCGATCTACTGTCTAAATCCTTACGGTGGAGCCTGTCGCTATGGGGAAGGAACCTCGCGAATGCACAAGTGACTCAAACCGCCGCTAACAATGGCATCGGCGACGGCTACACCTTGACGCAGCAACCGAGGACGTTTGGCGCGACCGTCAAGTACAAATTCAAATGAGTCATTGCCGAGCGCCTAGCGCAGAGAGGTCGTTATGACACGCAGTGCGTACCAGCAATTTGTTTCAAAAGCCGACGAGCGGGTCGACGACGGTGATTTCAATGCGGCGTGTTCCATGGTCTACCGCTGGTGGAGCCTGCTGGAGGCGCCTGCGGGCACGGATACCTCCAAGTTCCTGGAAGGACTGGTCGATACAAACGTCTCGGTGCAAATACCGGACCTCGGTATCGACATATCTGGCGTGGCGGCTGCAACTTCCCTGTTCGCCGTTGGGCTGGGCGGCCGACATTCCTATGATGTCCGAGACGACGCCTTTCAGGTCAGCTACCTCGGTGATGGAATTTATCGCCTGCAGGCACCTTTCGCCTGGCATTCGCAGACCTGCGAGGGACGCCGCATCGGCGGTCAGGGAAAATGCGATCACTTATTGAGGAAGATCGGGCCCGCGCGCATGCAATTCACGCGCATCCGCGAACAGCGCGGCGATGCGGCAGAGCAGGGCGACTTCGTTTCTCCGTACCGACTTCACCGCATCAAGGCCGTGTTACTGCAATGGCAGTCAAACATGGACACGCTCAACGGCGACTCCTCCGGACTGGAGGAGTTGGTTATGCCGGAAATGGAATTCCACGGACTGATTTCCGCGAATCAGGATCATAGCGAGCGGCGCAACGGCGTCGTCAAAGATTTCACGGAAATGAAGGGAATGTTGGCAGGAACCGATGGCAAGGAAGAGACCGTCATTCGTGGATTCGATGGCGTAACGAAATGGTTTGCGACTGGTCCGTCACTATTGAAACGCAATATCCACCGAGCCGAACGTTTCGAGATCACGCCGCTAAGCGACGATCGCTTTCGCGTCATCGCGCAGTTTGGTTGGTACGCGGAAACCTTGAATGGTGCCGAAATCGAACTGCACCAGCCGCTCGAATGGATCATTGTCGAGCGTGGCGAGAAGTACATGCGGCTCGAAAAATTGCAGCCCCATACGGCGCAATGACGTTTACTGCAAGAGACCCGCCGACGCTGCCGCCGCGATTCTTGCAGCCGGGCATCGTTGTGGAGCGGGCTGCCGATGGCTCAACCCGCTTGAGATGCGACATCCGGGCCACCCCGATGTACGCGCATGTACCGGATCTTCTCTTCCAGCGCGCCCAGCAGGTTCCCGAGAGGACGGTTATCGCACAGCGCGGCGCGGATGATCGCTGGCAGACAATCAGCTATGCGGCGCTGGAGGAACGCAGCAACCGAGTTGCCTGCTATCTCCTGGAAACTCGATGCGGGCCGCATACGCCTTTGCTGATTCTCTCCGGAAATTCCATCGAGCATGCTGTCATGCTGTTGGGTGCCATGAAAGCCAGGGTGCCCGTAACGCCCGTCAGCGTGGCGTACTCGCTCATGGACAAGGAGTTCAGCAAACTCAAGATGGTCGCGGCCATCACTGAGGCGACGCTCGTGTTCGCGGACAATGCCGCGATGTTTGCACCCGCCTGCAGAGTGCTCGCTCGAGAGGGCTTGCGTTTCATTGCCTGCGGGAGCCCCCCGGACGACCTTGAGTTCATCGCCTACGAATCGGTCATCGCGCACTCGGTCACAGCGATGTTGAAGACATCGCTCGATGCCATCGACGATGCTACCGCCGCCAAATACATGTTCACCTCCGGATCCACGGGTACTCCGAAAGGCGTTGTGCATACACATGGCATGTTGCGGGCGCAGATCGCCGCCGTCGATGCGATTCGTCGGACTCGCGGGAAATTCGAGCACATTCCGATCAGCCTGAATTGGATGCCCTGGAGTCATGTGTCGGCCGGCAACATGTCGTTTCACGAAAATCTGCTGGAGGGCGGTACGCTGTATCTGGACAATGGCCGGCCGGTGCAAGGCCAGTTCGAGGAGACATTGCGCAATCTGCGCGAGGTCTCTCCGACGCTGTATGGCTGCGCGCCCATCGGCTATTCCTGGCTGGCCGATGCTCTGGCGAGCGACGCCGAACTGCGCCAGAGTTTCTTCAAAAATCTGACTAGCATGATTTATGGGGGCGCGGCGCTGCCCCTGCCGACCTATGACAGAATCCAGGCGCTGGCGATCTCGGAAACGGGACACCGCATTCCTTTCATGAGTGTCTATGGTTCCACGGAAGCCGGCAGTGTGACGCTGACTTACGCCGAGAATGTGGCCAGTGGAATGATCGGTTTGCCCGCGCCGGGCGTGGAAATCAAGCTGGTAGCGAAGGGCGAGAAACTGGCTTTGTGCGTTCGAGGTGCCGGCGTGTTCAAAGAATATCTACGGCAACCCGAGTTGACGGCCGCGGCATTCGATGCCGAAGGCTATTTCGACACAGGTGACGCGGCGAAGTTTGTCGATGAGCAAGCTCCGGAAAAGGGCCTAATTTTTGACGGTCGAACCAGCGAAAACTTTAAGCTCGCATCAGGCACCTGGGTGGCTTCCGGCATGGTTCGCCTCAATGTGCTATCCGCCGTCGATAAGCTGCTTGACGATATTGTCATCTGTGGGGAGAACCGACCCTATCTTACGGCGATGGCGTGGCTCAATAGTGCGGCGGCCCGCGAGTTGTTGCCGCCGGCAGAGTCCGCCAATACTGGGCAAGCGCCGCTTTCTGACTTGGAACTAAGGAACAATGTCCAAGTCGTGGCCAGTATTGCGCGATCGATCGCGCGCTACAACGCCACGCATCCCGCATCCTCCTCACGAATTGAGCGTATTACGTTGCTGGAGGTGCGGCCTTCGCTTGAAAACATGGAGATCAACGAGAAGGGCTATGTCAATCAAAGCGCGGTGATCTCGCGCCGTGCGAAGGATGTCGAGCGACTTTACCAGGAACCGCTCGATCCGCACGTGCTTGACGTCGATTTAGCCTGCGTCGCTGCTGAACACGTAGTTGTGCGGGTCTGATTTGCGGACGAGCTCGTAGAACTGATCAGCCGTCCACGGCATTTGCGTACCTACCCGGCCATATTCATTGATGAAGTAACCGCCCTGACCTTCGCTGTCCCAAAGAAGCCCCTTTAGAGCCTCGTCCATTCCTGTGTTGTAAGTCTCGAAGACCTCGCGGCGCACTTCGATCTCCTGCTTGCCGTCTTCCAGCATCTTCACCAATAACTGACCGATATAGCGCATGAAAATTTCGACCCACGAATGGAAGCTTCCGCCGCGAACGCCGCTATTCGGTCCGTAGAGTATGAAAAAGTTGGGAAAATCCGGGATGGCCATCGTGAGGTACGCGCGCGCCCCGTCCCTGCTCCAGGCTTCCTGCACACCGACGCCGCGGCGTCCCCGATAGTTGACGGGCCACAAGTACTTGGAGACCTTGAAACCGGCGCTGAGCACGATCAGATCACAAGCGTGTCGCTGGCCGGTTCGATCGACGATGTCGTCCGGGCCGATCCGCTGTATGCCGCTTGTCACCAGTTGCACGTTGTCTCTCATGAGTGCGTCGAACCAGGCGTTGTCGATGACAAGGCGACGGGCGAGCGGGGGATGGTCCGGGATCAGATTGTCGAGTAAGTCTCTTCGATCTCCGACCTTACTGCGCACGAACTCCGTGAGCGCCGTCGCTAGCCGCTGATTTCTTTCATTGACCTTTCCGCCCTTGGCAATCCACTCAGGATCCAAGGCTTCCATTTCTTGCTTCTGCAAGCTGCCCACGTATAAGGAATAGAGAAACCAGTTCGAGTAGCCTGGGAAGTGATCTAGGAGCCAACGCTTATCCTCGGACACGCGATCATGATAGCCGTGCACAGGCATGATCCAGTTCGCCGTGCGCTGAAACACCGTGACCTTCTCTGCGGTCTGTGCGAGGCGTGGCATTAGCTGGCAGCCGGTAGATCCCGTGCCGATCAGGGCAATCCGTTTGCCGGCATAGTCGTATTGGCGATCCCACGCCGTGGTATGGAACATCTTGCCCCGGAATGTATCGATGCCCGGAATATCGGGAAGGTTCGGGGTACTGAAGAGACCGCTGCAGGAGATCACTATGTTGCTGTGAATATTTTCGGTGACGCCGGCGGAACCGCAGAGCTGAAGCTTCCAATGGTGGTCGGCATCACTCCAAGCAGCCTGCGTCACGGCCGTGCGCAGCCTGATCTTGGAGCGAACGCCATATTTATCGACAATATGATTGAGGTATTCTTTCAGCTCCTCGCGCGTCGCGAAGTAGCTCTGCCACGGGTAGTTCCTCTCGAATTTGTATTGATACAAGAAGGAGCTGATGTCGACACGCGCTTCAGGATAGTCGTTAAGGTGCCAGGTGCCACCGATGTCGTCTTGCCGCTCGATGATCTGGTAATCGAAGCCGAGTCGATCTAACTGCACCGCTGCTGCAATTCCGCTGAAACCCGCCCCGACAATCGTCACTCGAAAATCTTTGAGTCGTGAGGCTGGCGGAGGTCCGCTCCAGGTCGCTTGCCGCTGGTATTGCGCAAAGCCCATATCCTCGTAACCAAACTCGGCATCGCCCGGTCGCGGCGCGTGACCGGTGAACAGGGTCATTAAGGCGATAGCCCGCTCTTTTGTCGGATCCGGCTTTGGCTGCGCGCCGCTCATCCAGTAGGCGACCGCCTTCTCGATCAATTCGTCGCGATGCGCACGATCCAGCACGTAGGCCACCAATGCGCCGCCTTGGACGGGACGTTCGAGGACTTTCATCCGTGCCAAGGAATCGTCGCCGGTTTGATAGTAGAGAGCCAAACGCAGGGCGTTGAGGTTCGCGGATTTAAGCACGCGTCGAATGAATGCCTCATCGGGCATTGGTCGTGTGGTGAGAGATTCGCTCGTGTGTGGCATGTCTTCCCTTCGCATGCTATATCGGTCATTAGTGTAGCATACAAAGGCGCTCTCTCGTTAAGCCGGTATGGGTTGTTCGCAAATGCGTTGGCGACGCGTTCGCTCACGGCTTCTCTTCCGAGAGGTTAACCGTGAGGCGAGGCAAAAATATTTCGCTGAAGCAAGCGAACTGCGACTGCTAAACCGGCAGTCGACGTTTGTACGGCGCGAATTGTTCAATACTGGAGACTTGTGTACGGGTGGGCGCGGATTAACTCGACAGCTCGCTAGCGAAAATACAGAAGCTTCTGGCCTGGAATGATGCTAAACAGTCGGTAAATGCTGTGCGAGGCGGTGACATAGACGGTGCGCCTGTCCTTCGCTGCGAAAGCAATATTTGATGCAACCTCCGGCAACTTTATCTGCCCGAGCACTTTGCCGTTGGGCGCGATGATGCGGATACCGCCGGGTCCGGTAGTCCAAACATTTCCTGCGCTATCGACTTTGAGCCCGTCGGGTGCCTCGCGGACTTGCGGCCCAGGATATCTGATGAAGTCGCGTTGGTTGGACAGCGTGCCTTCGGAACCCACATCGTAGGCACGGACATACATGTCCGGTCCATAGTTGGATATATAGAGTGTCTTGCCGTCGGGCGAAAATCCAATACCGTTGGGTAACGGCACATCGGTGATGGCGGGCGTGAGATAGCCTTTTGCGTATCGGAACACCGCATTCCACGGCAGCTCTTTGTCGGGACTCTTGTCGACTCCGATCAGGCCGAAGGGTGGGTCGGTGAACCACAGCGATCCGTCAGGCGCATAGATGATGTCGTTAGGACTATTGAGTCGCTTGCCCTGATATTTAGTGATGAAGGGCGCGAGCTTCAACGTGACGGGATCCATGCCTTGAATGCTGCCGTTACCCATTTGAGTGAGGACGATGGTTCCGTCGCGTGCGATCTCCATCGCATTCGAACCTTGATTGTTCGGATCGGGATTGAAGACGCCGCCCGCGTTTTCCATCATCAAGGTAACGTTGCCATCCGCACCCATCGTGTAGAGTTTGTCGGCGCGACAATCCGCGAACCACAGCTTGTCGCGATACCAAAGCGGACCCTCGGTAAAGTCGAATCCGGTCGCCACGCGCGCTATTGCTACATTCTTGGCCAAGACCGCGTCGAGTCCCGGATCGATGCGATCGATACTCATGGAACCCGGAGGCGGAGGGGCGGGCGGGCTTTGAGCGCCGGCGCTGAAGGTGGCCAGGGAAAAAAAGAGGGCGAGTACGTCAGCGCCGATTTTGGTTGTAGGGCGTATCACGGCCAACCTCCGTCCTTAAGTTCCATCCCGCCTTCAGTGGACATTGTCTCAATTAATGAGATTAAATGGTAGTATTTGAGATATCAAGGTATGCGCCCCGATAGAATTGAAGCCGATTATCTAATCGAAACTGCGGACGAGCCTTCGCGCGCGGCGGAGGCGATGGCGGGCGAGCAATCGAGCGGCACATTCGTCGCAGTTCCCGGTGAAACAGCCGAACTGAAGCGGCGCGCCGCCGCGGAGGTGCTCAAACTCGAACTGGTAGGCGAGGTCGTGGCGCCTTCTCTTCCCGGCTCCTCTGGGTCTCGCAATCCGCGTGCGGTAATCAGACAAGCAGCGGTGACCCTGTCGTGGCCGCTCGACAATATTGGCCCCTCGCTTCCCAATTTGATGTCGACCGTGGCGGGTAATCTGTTCGAGCTTCGGCAGTTTTCCGGTGTAAGGCTCGAGCAGTTGCGGCTTCCGCCAATTTTTGCCGAGACCTACGGCGGTCCCCGATTTGGCATCGCGGGCACTCGCAAGCTGGCCTGTGTACCCGAGCGCGCGCTTATCGGCACGATTGTCAAACCCAGCGTCGGTCTGAATGCCCAAGACACCGCGGATCTTGTGGACAAGCTTTGCACCGCGGGCATCGATTTCATCAAGGACGATGAGCTGCAATCTGACGGCCCTTATTGTCCTTTTGACGCCAGGGCCCGCGCCGTTATGCGAGTGGTCAACGCGCACGCCGACAAGTCCGGCAAAAAAGTCATGTTCGCTTTCAATATAACGGGCGATCTTGAGCAGATGCGGCAGCGTCACGACTTGGTGTTCTCGCTGGGCGGTACTTGCATTATGACGAGCATCAACTCGATTGGCATGGCGGCCATGATCGAAGTCGTGCGGCACAGCCGCTTGCCGATTCATGCGCATCGTAATGGCTGGGGCTATCTGAGTCGCGATCCTGCGCTGGGCTGGAGCTATCTTGCATGGCAAAAGCTATGGCGAGTGGCGGGCGTGGATCACATGCACGTGAACGGTCTGAATAATAAATTCTCCGAACCGGATGAAAGTGTCATCGCATCGGCGCGTGAGTGCCTCACCCCGCTCGAGGGCGCGAAACCGTGCACGGTGATGCCCGTGTTTTCATCCGGGCAAACTGCATTGCAAGTTCCCGGCACTGTCGCGGCGCTAAACTGCAACGATCTCATTTTCGCGGCGGGGGGCGGCATTCTTGCTCATCCCGATGGAGTAGGCGCCGGGGTCGAGAGTCTGCGCGAAGCTTTCGATGCCGTGAATTGCGGCGCCACTCTCGCGGAATACGCGCGCACCCATCGACCGCTGGCGCGCGCATTGGAAACCTATTCATCATGACGGCCGCGGGTCTCCCCGTCGGGCCATTGGTGTCCTGGTACGGCGACGATTTCACGGGCGCCGCCGCACAAATGGAAGCGATGTCCTTGGCGGGTTTGCCGGCGGTATTGTTTTTTGACGTGCCTACGTCGCAGCAACGCGCAAAATTTGCCGGTTATCGTGGCATCGGCTTTGCCGGAATTGCCAGATCGAAAAGTCCCACCTGGATGGCCGAGAATCTGCCGCGCGCTCTCCGGTCGCTGGCCGAAGTCGGCGCACCGATTTCGCAATACAAGGTCTGCTCAACATTGGATTCCTCGCCCCAGGTAGGCTCCATCGGCAGGGCGATCGAGATTGCGTTGCCGTATTTCAGCGCCGATTGGGTCCCGCTTCTCGTGGCGGCGCCTCCAATGGGCCGCTATCAGTTATTCGCCAATCTCTTCGCCACCGCCGGCGGAGTTGGTTATCGCCTCGACCGCCATCCTTTGAGCTGCCATCCAGTGACACCGATGCTTGAAGCGGATGTGCGGTTGCACCTGGCGAAGCAAACGAACCTGAAAATCGGGTTGGTAGACTATCCGAACTTGCGCTCCGGGCGCGGCGCCGAAATGCTGGCAGCCCAAATCTCCGCAGGCGCGCGCATCGTTGCGCTGGATGCAATCGATGATGAGTCGTTGGCCGCGGCGGGCGAACTGATGTGGGAACGGCGCGCAGCGCGCACTTTCGCCGTCGGCTCGCAAGGGATTGCGTACGCGCTCATTGCCTATTTTCGCCGCGTCGGCCTTCTCCAAGCATCCGAATCTGCTTTTCGACGTGGCAAGGTCGCTCGCATGGCTGTCGTATCGGGTTCCTGTTCGCAAATTACTTCGGGACAAATCACTTGGGCCGAAAATCACGGCTTCCAGCCGATCAGAATCGATCCGCGCGCGGCGCTGGATGTATCGGCCTGGAACGCTGAAATAGGCTGGGTTACGGAACGAGCCATCTCAGCGGTGAGCGATGGGAAAGATCCACTCATATTTTCGGCGCGGGGTCCCGAAGATCCTGCGGTTCGCGAATTCCTCGAAGCTCTTGCGATCGCGAGAGCCGATCAGACGGCGGTGAACGAAGCGATCGGCAGAGGCCTCGGCGACGTTCTCAACACTCTCATCCGCCGCACAAATATCCGTCGAGCCGTCATCGCCGGAGGCGATACCTCGGGCCACGGTGCCGCGTCGCTCGGTATTTATGCATTGACTCTGGCGGCCGCAACCGTACCTGGCGCGGCCTTATTCCAAGCTCATTCTGAGGACGCGCTTCTCGATCGCCTCGAGATCGCGCTCAAAGGGGGCCAGATGGGCGCACCCGATTATTTCGGTCAAATCAAAGACGGCGGCATGGGCTAATTTTATTCAAGGAGTAAGTAACCAATGACCAAGATTGCACTTTTGGGCGCGGGAGGAAAAATGGGCGTGCGCCTCGCCACGAATCTCAAAGGCTCACGCTTCGAAGTCGATCATGTCGAATTGTCGGCGGCGGGACGCAATCGACTGAAGGACGAGGCGGGCCTCGATTGTGTCGATATGAGTGTCGCGCTGCGCGGCGCAGACATCATCGTGCTCGCGGTTCCCGACCGCCTGATCGGCGAGGTCACCAAATCCATCATCGACCATCTTCGTCCCGGCGCGGCGGTCATTGCACTCGATGCGGCGGCACCGCATTGCAATCAAATGCCAAAACGCGACGACGTGACCTACTTCGTGACCCACCCCTGTCATCCGTCCATCTTCGGCGCGGAAACGACTCTAGAGGCGCAGCAGGATTATTTTGGCGGCGTGGCGGCAAAACAAGCCATCGTCTGTTGCCTCATGCAAGGTCCCGAGGAGCATTTCGCGCTGTGCGAAGAAGTGGCGAAGACCATCTTCAAGCCCGTGAGCCGCAGCCATCGGGTGACGCTCGAGAACATGGCCGTGCTCGAGCCGGCCTTGTCCGAAACAGTGGGCGCGACGTTATGCCAGGCGTTGAAGGATGCCACTGACGAAGCGGTGCGCCGCGGTGTGCCCAAACAAGCTGCCTATGACTTCATGCTGGGCCATTTGAAGATCGAACTGTCGATCATTTTCGGGTTTTATCCCGGCCGATTCTCCGATGGTGCGATCATGGCAATTAAGGAAGCGACCCCGCGGCTGTTTCGCGACGGTTGGCTCGATCAGGTGTTCGACCCGGAAGCGATCGCGCGCTCGACGCGCGCAATCGTCTTTCCCAATGGCGCCTAGAGGGGGCGCGCGGCGAATTCAGCGTCGAGTCCCCGGCCGCAATCGATGGTCGAGAAAATGAGTCCGGACAGAATCACCATGATCGCCACCGCGCGGACGGGCATCTCGTAGCTGCCGGTCGCCTCCAGGATGTAACCGAAGCCAAAGGTGCAAAACAGTCCGCCGAGGTTGCCAACCGTGTTCATCACCGCAGTGGCCGTGCCGCCGACGCGTCCGCCGATCGCCATGCACATTGACCATGCACAGGGCAGCATCAAATCCATCGCGCCAAATCCTAGGCTCGCCAGCACGATGATCATCCACTTGGTGTGCACAACGCTGAGCGCCATCATGATGAGGCCGGTGAGCAACAGACAAACGCAGCTCATTCCCGCATAGGCGCGGCGCATACCCAGGTGCAAGGCCAACCGATCGCAGATCTGACCGCCGGCAAGATTTGCCGCGACCCCGAGAAAAAATGGCAGTGATGCGTACACACCCATTTCGCGAATCGAAAAGCCCGCGCTTTTAACCAACCACGTTGGAAACCAGCTGAAGTAAAACCACGGGCCCGAGCCATACATGCCGTAAGCGGCAGCGATCAACCAAAGTTGCGGCAGACGAGCCAACTTCTTCCACGGGGTGCCATCGTGACTGGGCGGCGGCGTAGCGCCGATTTCAACGAGTTCTGCGGCTGAGATGCCGGGTTGTTCAGCCGGTCGATCGCGGATCAGCCGCTGCCACGACATCGCCCAGAGGAATCCCGCGACGCCGAGTATCAAGAATACCGCGCGCCAGCCGGCCGCTGCTTCGAGCGGCACCAGCAGCAGCGGCGCGAGGCCGCCTCCCAGCCGGCCTGCCGCCCACATGACGCCTTGTCCGCGGGCGCGTTCGCGTACCGGCATCCAGCGATACAGCATCCCGGTCAGGTTGGGATAGGCGCCGGCGGCGCCCAGGCCGAACAGGAATCGCGCGCCGGCAAACTGCCAAACGGTTCGGCAAAATGCCGTGAGACTGATGAACGCGGACCACCATAGCGCGATGCGGCTGAGCTCGCGGTGATAGCCGCGCCGGTCGCCAAGCACGCCGGAGGGAATTTCGAACACGCTATACGCGATGACGTAGGCAGACAAAATCCATCCCCACTGGACCGGCGAGATGGGGAAGTCGCGCTGAATGGCCGGGCCGACTACGGCGATCGACATGCGATCTAGAAAGGTCAGCGCCGAGATCAATGCCACCAGCAACAAAACGAGATGACGCTTCTTCAAGCGGCGCTCCAGCCTGCTACGGCATGGAAAGAACGGCGACTTCCAGCCCGCTCAGCGTAATCTGATCGGCGTCGGCAACTCGTTCTCGAAAGGATGCGCTGCCCACGTCCGATCCGAGATAGCGGATGCGGCTACCCTTGGCCCCGGGAATGATCGCGGCGTTCGCGACATCGCGTTTATTGACGATGAGGATTTTGTGTTTGCCGTCGGGATCAGTGAACGCTTGGACGTAAATCGGAAACGGGTTGCGCCAGATGCCGATGCCCGTATATGAATTCACGATCTTGGAGCCGGGCGGGAATTCTGCCATCAACAATTTGGCGACTTTGTAGCGAACATTCGGCGAACCGTCGGCATTGAGCATGGCGCAGGCGGAGTACGCGCCGACGCGGCCGCCGGCCATCCCCATGGTGGATTGACCCGCCGCTTCCACGCCGAGCGGCGCGATGTTGCCGTATAAATACGCGTACATCGCGGCCGAGATGCGCAGATGAAACGGTATATCCCCGAGTCGATCCGCCGGCCAGGGAACCTGTGGCGCCTCCGTGCCGATGATCGTGCCGAGCTCGTTGATCATCACGCGCGTCGAGGGCGAGAGCTTGTCGCGAATGGCGTTGATGTACTTGACGGTGGTGATGAATTGATTGGCCTGATCAAAGGCGGTCGACACTTGCGCGGGTGCGGGATCTGAAGGGCCGTACTTGGCGTAAAAATGATAGGAGATTACGTCGAGCGGAGTGCCGGGCCGGTGATTATGAGGGTCGAGAAAATAGGTAAAAAATTGCGGAAAGTCCCAGGGATGCGCAAGCGATAAGCCGATGAACTTGATTTCCGGATCGACCTTGCGCACGGCCTCCACCGTAGCGTCGTACAACACGGTGTATTCCTGCGCGGTCACGCCGGCCATGTTGCGTTCATTGAGGACTTCCCAATAGGGAATTTTGAAGTGATGCTCCGAGGCGTGCCACTTGCCGAACTCGTCGGTCAGGCCGCCTTTCTCCCACCAGCTTAGGGCGCGCGCATAGTACTCGCCGAACTCCTGTGGCGTCGCCAGCATTTGCCGTTTGGCGAAGACCCGCGCCAGCGGTCCTCGCGGATCTTTGGCAACCGCCGGCTGTGGCGCGTACATCCAATCGGGCGTCATTTCCAGGTTGACGGCAAATTGATGCGGCTCAACGGTCTTGATGAATTGCGACAATGAAGGATCGATTTCGGAGAAGTCCCAGCGGCTGACGCCGTCTTTGGGCGGCAGTTTTTCCGCTACACCCAAGGTCGGATCCTTGGCGCCGCCTCCCCACATCTGCCAGCGCGGATACTGCGCGTCGAAGACGCGGAGAGCTTCGTAGATCTTGTCGTGCATGGGACCCGGTGCGACGTTGCCGCTCTGGGTGGTCGCGTTGAGCTGGGAGGTGGCGAGGACGTCGTTCCAATCAATCGCGATGAGCGGGGGGCTTTCCGTCATTGCCGTGACCGGCGGCGGGGGCTTGGCGGACTTGATCTCGTTTTGTGCCTGGGCGGTCGGGAACAAGCCGGGACTTAAGGCGGCCCATAAAATCCAGGTCTTCATTTGCATGGCACCCTCACTAGACCAACCGCCGCCTTATAGCGCACGGCGACCCACATACTAGTCAGATTGCCACAATATGGGAAATCAGGGCGTCGAATTTTCCCGCAGCTACTCCGTGCGGCGCACCCGCGGCACAACGGAGGGGTTATAGCCAAGAGATGCACTGATCATGTTCGCCGCATTGGTGACCTCGAAGGTAAGGCCATTCATGCGGACATCGTCCATATACTGAGCTGCGCTTGAAACGCTGATCGCACCAACGATCGAACCGGTGACGTCTCGGACGGGCGCGGCAACGCATCTAATTCGGTCTTCGTTCTCCTCCAGATCGAATGCATAGCCGTTCGCAGCATACTGATGCATCCGAGCCAGCCATTCCTGCAATGGCACGTCGTAGCCGTTACCCAGGCGTGCTTCGTAGTCATAGTATTCGCGCCAGCGCTTTTCATCGGCATCGAGAATCAGGGCCTTGCCCAGCCCCGTCGAGCGCAGCGGTTGCCGCTCTCCAATTCTCGAACTGATCGCGACCCGGCGAATTCCCGAAATTTTGTCCAAATAGAGTGCTCTTGACCCATCGAGCACTCCAAGATGAACGGTGTCGCCCGTGTTAGCCGCCAGTAACTCCAGGGGCTCGCGGGCAACACGAGGCAAGTCCATTTGCCGTCCGGCGAGATAGCCCAGTTCCAAAAGCTTCGGCCCCAGCGCATAGCCGTCGCGGCGCGAAAAATTCAAGAAGCGCCGCTCTATTAGTGCTGCTGCCAAGCGATGCGTGGTGCTGCGCGTCAACCTCACGGCCGCCGCCAACTCCGCAAGGCCGGTCGCGCCGGCGGCGACCGCATCGATGACTTCGAGTCCCCGGACCAAGGTCTGAGTCCCCGCGAGCGAGGCTTGTCCCTTGGTGTTTTCGGTTCCGTCGGCGCCTGGTGCGTCCGCTGCGCTTTCTCGTTTCATTGACCCCGTCCTTATGCGTCCTTCGCCTGACACGTTGCGAATCGAGTCCTTTTCCCACATTCTGAGAATATGGGCCGAATTACAATGCCGTCAAGGGGATTGAGTTGATCGCATCAAACCGCCAGGCTCGCCCCATAACACGATTCCATCGGCATAGGAATGGATGCGTATCACAATTAGATACATTGTACTAATATGTAGGATTACTCTCAAAGATCATTATGGCTGAGTTCACAACAAGCGGCGTCGAACACATTCCGGGCAACGCCGTGGCACCCAAGGCTGTGGGTGCCGTGCGATGGCTCATCATAGCGTGTGTGTTCGTAGTCGCCGCGGTTTCGTATCTCGATCGAAACAATATTTCCATCGCGGCCTCGTTTGTGCAGAGAGATTTTCATCTCAGCAACGTGCAGCTGGGCGTCGTTTTTAGTTCGTTCATTACAGGCTATGCATTCTCGCAGCCGCTGGCAGGCTTCATTGCAGATCGCTTTGGCCCCACTCGCGTAATCGCGATCGCCATATTCTGGTGGAGTGTGTTCACGGCGCTCGTGCCCTTTGTTCCTGCTCATGTCCGCGGCGCCATGGGTATTCTCCTGGCTGTGCGGTTTTTGTTGGGTGTCGGCGAAGCCGTGATTTTCCCCGCAAGCAATAGGCTGGTCGCGATGTGGATTCCGTCGCGAGAGCGCGGCCTCGCCAACGGCTTGATCTTTGCCGGCGTCGGGGTCGGCGGAGGCGTGGCGCCGCCCCTCATTACCTTCATCATGTTGCAACACAGCTGGCGCTGGGCTTTTTGGGTGAGTGCAATGATTGGCGTCGCCGCCGGAGTGCTTTGGTTGCTGGTGGTACGCGATCGTCCCGCAGAGCACCGCGCGGTGAGCGCCGCCGAAGCGGCCTATATCCAAAACTCACTGCCGCCTCAGACCCTGCATGCGCAGCGCGGACCCGGAGTGCGCCAGATTCTCGCCGATCGTCAGGTTGCACTGTTGACGCTGAGCTATTTCTGCTACGGCTACGTCGCCTATATCTTTTTCACATGGTTCTTCAAATACCTGTCGGACGTGCGTGGTCTGAATTTGAAAACGAGCGCCTTTTACGCAACGTTGCCTTTCATCGCCATGGCGCTCGCCTCATCTCTCGGCGGACTGTTTTCGGACAAAATCCTTCCATATGTCGGCAGGCGCGCCGCGCGCTGCGGTGTCGCCGGGTTGAGCCTGCTCATCGCCAGTGCCTTCGTTTGGTTGGCAACTCAGGTCGATGACGCGCGTGTGGCGGCGATGGTCTTGGCCGGCGGTGCGGGTGCCCTATATTTTGCGCAGAGCGCGTTTTGGGCGCTAAGCGCCGACATCGGCGGGCGGTCTGCGGGCACACTGTCGGGGGTCATGAATATGGGCTCGCAGATCGGCGGTGCAGTGACGGCCTACATCACGCCGGTGATTGCGAATGCCTACGGGTGGACGGCATCCTTCGGTGTCGCTGCTCTGGTCTGTCTATGCGGTGCAGTGGCGTGGTTGTTCATCGATCCCAACCATGTGCTCATCGCACGGGTTGAGCCTGGTGGGCGTCGCCCGCCGGCGGTGGATTGAGGAAGCGGACCTCGAGATACGTCAGTCCGTTTACCTCCTTGTACCAATGGGGTGTATTCGAGGGCACCAGGATTGCATCCCCTTTGCTTACTTTTTTGCTGACGCCGCCTTGAAGAACGCTTCCCGGGCCGCCGCTCGCCGGCGTCAAGGTCCCGCCGGTGACGAAGGTCGCACTGCCGCTCACAATAAAATGCAGTTCCGTCCAACCCACGTGCACCGCGGGAGCGCCGGCCTTCGCGCGATGCACTTCATTGATCGAATACTGATCCGTTACGCCGATAGGCGACAGTGCAGGATCTGAGGCAGCGGAGATCGCGGCTTGCAACTTTGCGGCCAGCTGCTGCTGAGTGAGATAGAGGGCGCCTGCCCCGTGATCGGCGGATGCCGGCTGATCGGCTGCTCCTATCGACAGAGCAAAAAAGCCGAGTACTACTGCCGGCAGGATTGATTTGATAAACACGTTGCGTTCCTCTAACTGAGCGTGGGTTGGTTTGCAGCGCGCTTGACCCACTTGTAGGCGCGCACCGAGTTCATCCAAAAATACTTCTGCGCGGCCAGGCGCGGCTTGGATGCGAAAAATTCGCGCATGATTCCCACAATACTCTCGACGGTTGCCACCGAGTCGCTATTGGGCCAATCGCTGCCGAACAAGACCCGATCGGCACCAAAAATTTCGAAAAGATGATCGAGCCGCGGCCGATAACTGGCCAGCGCCAAACTTACTTTGCCATCGACGCGATGAATCACTTCGGATAATTTGCAATAAATATTCGATCGCTGCCGCAACTCGAGCAAGACGGCGGCGTAGCGAGCCGCAAGATCGGATGCCGGCTCGAAGCTGGGCAAGTGATCGATCACGATCCGCAAATCCGGCACCTCATCGTTTACATGCACAATCGCTTCCAGAAGATCCACTTGCGGATTCGCGGTATCGAGAACCAGATCAGCTTGCGCAAGCAGTTTGAGTCCGGCGATGAATGCGGGATTCCGCGCCTGCTCGACGAGGTTGTAGTTCCAGAGGTTCCCGTAACGAATACCGCGGAATAAAGGGTTCTTATGATAGCGCTCGAGATACTCGGCAAATTCCGGCACTTCCGGACGAAGATTGCCGACAACCCCGACCATGATGTCATTCTTGGCGCACACTTCGAGGACCCATAAATTGTCCTCAAACCAGGGACTAGCCTCCACCTCGAGCGCGCCGACAATTCCGAGTTGTGCGGCCAGCCGCTGATAAATATCCGGGAATGCGCCGGTCTTGCTCGTCGGGGAATTCGCCGGCCCGAAATAGGGCGCCCCTTGCGGCCGATTAGGATCGAAGAGGTGGATGTGGGTGTCGATGATCGGAATCGCGTCAGTCTGTCTCGGTGCGGCGCGTGCCGCGAGAGAAATTACCGCGGCAGCGCCGGCGAGTAACACCGAGCGCCGATCGACGGCGCCATCGCGCGCCGGGACTCCAGGTCGGATTCGATTTTTATTCACGGGACGGTGGTTCCGCATCCATTTCGATTGCCGCCCGATTGTGGCATATTGCCATATGTTAGGACAGCATCTTGTAGCGTGAAATAGAACGTGTTTATATACGGCGATATGAGAGCGTTTTAGGACGTCATGCGCGCGCTTTTGCCAAATCTGCGCGGCGGTGCGTTCTTGGCGCTAGTCACGCTGCAGCTACTCTCGGCCGCCGCCGTCGCCGATCCAAAAACAGCAGCTGGTGATAGGTTCTTCGAAAAAACTTGCGCTGCTTGCCACGGTTCCGGCGGCGTCGGGGGCGACCGCGCTCCGCGACTGGCAAATAATGCGCACCTTCGCAGTCTGAGCGATGCGCAAATCAAGGCGATCATTGCTAACGGCACGCCGGGAGGCATGCCTGCATTTGCGTTGCCGGACGCTACGTTGACCGATCTCGTAGCTTCCATCCGCGCAAAAAATCAATCGACAGTTGCCACCTCCTCGCCGCAGCAAATCGCTGCCGGCGAAGGACTTTTTTTTGGGGCTGGGGGCTGCTCGGAGTGCCACATGGTGCGCGGCCGCGGCGGCACCAATGGTCCGGATTTGTCGTCCGTGGCGATTCGGTCCACGCCGCCCGAGATGGAGTCGATGCTGGATGATCCCACGGGACAGATGGGCATCAAGACGACAAGTTGGTGTCCCGGCTGGGCGTTTTGCCCCAATACCGAATGGATTGTGGTGGACGTCGAACGGAAGGCGGGGACAACGCTGCGGGGCTTCGCGCGTAATCGCGGTGAGCATGATGTGGAGCTGCAGACGCTCGACGGGAAACTTCATCTGCTGACCGAGCAGGACTACGTCAGTATCAAATCGGAATCCCAGTCTTATATGCCCGCGTTCAAGGGAGGAGCGTCCGCGAAACAGGACTTGCTGGCGTATTTGTCGACGCTGAACGGCGTTGCGCCGGGGCCGCTGAGCTTCGAAGTGCCTCCGGTCGAGGCCGCCGCGATCGAGGCCGTTGAGCATCCGACTGCCGGCAATTGGCCTTCCTATGATCTCGGAAACTCGGGCAATCGATTCAGTCCACTCTCGCAGATCAATACAAAAAACGTCGCCGACTTGCAGGCTGCGTGGGTATTCGCTCCCGGCGGAAGCGGCCTCGAAAGCACGCCGGTCGTGCTCGACGGTCTTATGTATGTAACGGGCGCTGCTCGCGTTTGCGCACTGGATGCACGCAACGGCCGCAGCATCTGGTGCGCTCCTCGTGCGTCCGGCCAGTCCACCGTGGATTCCGCGGATGTCGCACCCGCGAAAGCTGCGCGAAATGTGGGTGAAGTGGGGCCAGCCGCGGGCGCTGCTCCGTTCGGCGGTAATGCGCACGGCAACGGGCCGAACCGTGGCGTAGCGGTGCTGGGCAGTCGGCTGTATTTCGTGACGGATGATGCGTACTTGGTTTGTCTGAATCGATTGACCGGCGCCGTTATGTGGACAGTGCCGCTCGCTGACCCTAGTTACAAAGGAAATTACTACAACAGCGCGGCGCCGCTGGTCGTCGGCGATCTTGTCGTCTCCGGAGTCGCGGGCGGCGACTTTCCATTACGCGGATTCTTGGTCGCCTTCAAGGCGACAACCGGGACACTTGCATGGCGCCTATGGACGATTCCAAGACCGGGTGAGCCGCTCGCGGATACTTGGAAAGGTACCGCGTTGCCCACCGGCGGCGGAGCAACCTGGACTACCGGCTCGTATGACCCGGAAGCGAAGCTCCTTTACTGGGCCATCGGCAATCCATATCCGGCCACCGAGGGCGATGAGCGCGTCGGCAAGAATCTGTACACCAACTCAGTGGTGGCTCTGAACCCGGTCGATGGATCGATCAAATGGTACTTCCAGTTCACGCCGCATGATTTGCACGACTGGGACGCGAGCACACCGCTCGTGCTGGCGGATGCGCCCTATCAGGGACGAGAACGCAAATTACTTTTGCAGGCGAACCGCAATGGCTTCTTCTATGTGCTCGACCGGCTCAGCGGGCAATTTCTTCGCGCAACACCTTTTGTGCACAAGCTCGACTGGGCGACCGGGGTCAGCGCGGATGGAACGCCGTTGCTGACTCCCAAGGCCACGCCGAGCAGGGATGGCACGCTAGCCTGCCCGAGCGTGCGCGGCGCCACGAACTGGTACTCCACGTCGTTCAACCCGATGACGGGCCTGTTCTATGTCATGGCTGCGGAGGATTGCTCGGTTTATCGCGCAACCGCATACGGTTATTCCGGCTATCGCAATCCACACGACCCGGGGACACGCTATGTGCGCGCGCTCAACGTCGACAGCGGACAAATTGCCTGGGAGAAGCCGCTCGCCGGTGCTCAGGAGGCGAACTACACCGGCGTGCTTTCCACCGCTGGCGGATTGGTGTTCCACGGCGAGACAGGCGGTGCATTCGCCGCTGTCGATGGGCGCTCGGGCAAAACACTGTGGACTTTTCCGGCGAACGATTTCTGGCGTGCCTCGCCCATGACGTACGCCGTGGACGGAGTGCAATACGTGGCCGGAGTTTGCGGCGGCAACCTCCTGGTGTTCGCGTTGAACCCCAAGGGCCGGCGCCCCTAGCGCCGATAGACGGAGGTATCTGTATGACACGTGTCTCGTCTGGATTGGATCGACGGCAATTTCTCGGCGCCCTATCTGTGGGAATGACTGCGCTGGCCATTCCTGGCTTAGTGCTCGGGCAGTCCGCAAAAAAACAACTGGCCGGCGTTTTCCCGATCGGGTTCACACCGGTGAAACCCGATGGCAAGTTGGATTTCGACGGCCTTGCTGCGCAGGCTCATTTTTGCCAGCGCGGCGGGGTTCAGGGGTTGGCTTGGCCGCAAATTGCCAGTGGTTGGATGACCCTGACCGAGCCTGAACGCATGGCGGGCGCTGAAGCACTGATTGCGGCCGGCAAGGGCGGCTCGATATCCATCGTCATCGGCGTTCAGAGCAACAGCGGAGATTTTGCCGAAAGCGCGCGCTACGCGAATCACGCGGCGAAGCTCGGTGCGGATGCCATCATTTGCATTCCGCCTGCGGGCATCGATGCCGGGCAACTGCTCGGTTTCTACAAGCGGCTCGGGGCCTTGACGCCGTTGCCTATGTTTGTGCAAACAGGCGGTGACTTCAGCGTCGACCTCTTGGTCGAAATGTTCAATAGCATCCCGACGTTCCGTCACGTGAAAGACGAGGCGGGTCAACCGCTGGAGCGTGTGACCGAGATCACGCGGCGTACAAACGGTCAGCTGCACTGCTTTTCCGGGCTGGGTGTGTTCACGATGATCACAGAAATGGAGAGGGGCTTCTCCGGTCACTGCCCATTCACGAGCTTGGCCGATCTTTATGCCGCAACCTACGACTTGTACCACGCCGGCAAACACGTCGAGGCTTTCGATAAGTTCGGCCGCATCGAAGCTGCTAGTAGCATGTTTGCCCAAAGCAATATCAATGTGCTCGTCGCCCGCGGCGTGCTGAAGCCTGGCACAACCGCGCGTACTGCGCCCAAAACACCGGGTTCACCGGCCGGTCCCGCTCCGGCCTCCGCCGATGAAATCAAACGTATTCTGGATACCTATCTTAAAGGCGACCTCCGCGCATGAGAGTTGTATAAATACCAGAATGTGATATAACGTCTCAAAATATGTCGAACGGGGCTCGGGGGAATGCTGGAAGCCAGATGCGACAGGCTATTTGGGAAAGTGCCTCAGATATTGCGGGCACCGACCGCTGCACCGAAATATGTCGAATCCCAAAGACAACCGCGGCGGCGACGCCATGCGCATCGAGCCTCTGTATCCATCGCCGTCCGTGCGACTACTGATTTCCAACTTTCGAGCGACGCAGGCAGATCTCGTCGAATCGGTGATCGGACAACAACTACGCGGGGAGAGGCATGATGAAAACTGCAGTCCTAGGGGTGCTTCTGTGCGGTACAGCCGCAACGGCAATTGGCCAGACTGTGAAAGACGATACAAACGCTCGATCCGACGATCTCCAAGAGATCGTGGTAACCGGCACGTCGATCCGCGGGGCCGCGCCCACCGGATCGCAGCTTGTGACGGTGGATGCCCAGGCGATCGCTGCAACGGGTGCGACCAATACCGCGGATCTCCTCGCGAGCGTACCGCAACTCTCGAGTTTCAATACTGTGCCGCAGGGCGGTGCGGTCAACTCCGGCGCCAGCGGTGCAAGCGCGCCCAGCCTGCATGGACTTCCTCCCGCGGCTACCTTGGTTCTGATCGATGGGCACCGGTTGGTCGGCGACTCGCCTCTCAATACTTATCCGGATCCGTCGCAAATTCCTCCGTCGGCAATCGACCATATTGAAATCGTGGCCGATGGCGGTTCCGCCATCTATGGGTCAGATGCGGTGGCAGGTGTCATCAACATTATTTTGCGGAAGAACTTCGACGGTGCGGAGACCACTGCGAGTTATGGCGGTGCAAGTGGATACAACACCACGAGCATCGGGCAGACTTTCGGAAAAGTGTGGAACGGCGGGTCCGCCTTCATTACCGCAAACTACGCGGCCAACTCGGACTTGCTGAACCAGAACCGCAGTTTCTATACCGATGATCTGGTGCCATTTGGCGGCCAGGATTTCCGCACGACCAGTTGCGCACCGGCCAACGTCATGATCGGAACCGCCACCTACGGGGCGCCTAGTCTGCTACCGGGTCCCCTAACAAAGTGCGATCCGAACGCGATCGCCAGCATCATCAACCAAAATCGCCGGTACAGCGTGCTGGGTGATGTACGCCAAGACGTGGGGGATCGGGTCCACTTGTACTTTGACTTTAAATACACCGACGACAAAGAGCTGGAGGCTGCGCCGCCCAGCATCGTCGGCAACACGACCATCGACAATACAAACCCGTTCTTTATCGCGCCTCCCGGAACCGGCGCCACGTCGGAAACGATTCTCTACAACACCGGCAATTTGGGCACGCAAAACGATGTGTATACCGCCAGATCCGGCATGGCGGATTTCGGCGCTGCAGTGGACTTAGGCGGCTCTTGGCAGTTGAACAGCGACTTCGACTTTGGCTGGAGCAACAGCAGCGCCAATGATGCCGGCTACAACGCGACTCTGCTCGCGAACGCGATCAGCGCTACGACAACCGCAACTGCACTGGACCCGTTCGGAACGAATACCAATCCTTTGGTTGCCCAACAAATACTCAACTTTCCGAATTATTTTGACTCGGAGCAGCGACTGTATGGATTGAACGTCAAGGCGGACGGATCGGTCTTTACCCTGCCGGGCGGCGATCTGAAACTCGCAGTCGGAGGGGCCTTCCGCAAAGAGGTGTATTCCGCGTTAAGTGTGACCGGCGTGACCACCGAGCCGGGATATAGCGATGCCGGCGTGTCGACATTCCGCAATGTTGGCTCGGCATATACCGAAATGTTGCTGCCCGTGTTTGGCGCGAACAACAGCCTGCCGGGACTCAGCCGTTTGAATCTGTCCGCCGCAGTTCGCTATGATCACTACAGCGACTTTGGCGGCACGACAAATCCGAAATACGGCATCACCTGGGCGCCGATCGAGGATCTGACCTTCCGTGCCAGCTATGGACACTCGTTTCACGCTCCGCAGCTCTCCGATTTGGACGCCGTGGACTCACGTGCGATTCTGTTTCCAAATTTCCCCTTGGTACCGCCCGGCTCCGCTCCGCTGAACACCATCGTGCTCGCCGGCGGCAATCCGGCCTTGTTGCCCGAAACAGCGAGAACCGCGTCGTTCGGCTTCGACATCACGCCCAAAGCGCTCCCGGGATTCCAGGGCAGCGTGACCTATTACATGGTGCGCTACATCAATCAAATCAATGTGGCGCCGATTTCCGAGCAGGTGTTTCTCGATCCCACCCTGTTTAAAAATTATGTGATTGAGAACCCGACTGCGGCCCAGCTCGAGGCGGCGATTTGCTGCACGCGCCAGACCTGGACCGGTCCACTTCCGACCATTGCGCAAATTATCGATTTCCGGCGCAACAACATCGGCGCTACCGCCGTTGATGGCTGGGACTTCAACTTTCGCTATCGCGCTGAGATAGCGAGTGGTGCGATGACCTTTGGCGTCGCCGGTAGTTACCTGACCGAATACGAAACCACACAGTCGCCGGGTGCGCCGCCCGTGGACAACCTGACCTCCGGCCAGAGCTACGTCAACCAAGTGGGCCTCGTGCCCTGGCACGTCCGCGGCACAGTGGGCTGGGAAGAAAATGCCTTCAATTCGCAACTCGCGCTCAACTATACGGGTGCATACAAGTTCGGCTATGTCACGACGGCCGGCGATCCCGCAGTTCAAGATGTGAAGCGATTCGTGACATTGGACTGGTACGGCAGCTGGGCGCTGCCATTCACCGGTTTCGCGGCGAATACGACGCTCGGGCTCAATGTCTATAATATCTTGGATGAAAATCCGCCGTTGTTGCTGGCCGGCGGTGGTTTCTCAGGACAGACGGCCAACCCGATCGGGCGTATGTTCATGGTGTCACTGAAGAAACGCTGGTAAACGATGCCATCGAGGGTGTTTGGCACACACCAACTTAGCGAGGTATATGTGAACGCAGTGATCCGTTGTGCAATTTGTTTCGCCGCCGGCCTGATGTTGTCGCAGTCGTTGTGTGCGCAGACGCCCGCTAATGCTGTGGAGACGACACCGGTCGTCGCCTCTCCGACGGACGCCTTTAAACCACGCAATCGGCAGCTGCTGTATGTGTCGTTGCCGGGCACTCTCGAGGCTCCAGGATTCCGCAACGGACTCGGACTGGTCGTGCTCGACGTCAACGACGACTGGCATTTCGTAAAACGGGTGCCGACCTGGGACACGCCGGCAAGCATGAGTCCGGAGCAGGTCGCCGGAGTCACCGCGAGCCCCATCACCAATATGATTTACGTTGCAGCGCGCGGTCGGCTCGGCGCATTCGACTTGCGCACCGAAAAAAAAGTTTGGGAGGGCGTCTACGATGGCAAGTGCTGTGAACGTCCGCAGGTCACACCCGACGGACGATACCTGGTGGTCGGTTCGGATCTGCAGGATTATTGGTACGTCGTTGACCCCCGCACCGGCAAACTGCTGCACAAGATCCAAGCGCCCCTGAGCCCGAGCGCGCACAACCTGGTGCTGGGGCCGGATGGCAAATGGGCTTTCATGTCGCCGAACAATCCGATCCTGACCATCGGCGACGTGGCCACCGGCAAAGTCATCAAGACGATTCAATTTAGCGATCATGTCCGGCCGTTCGTTCTCAATCACGATGCAACCCGGATCTACGCCAATATCAACAATTTGGATGGTTTCGAAATTGCCGATGTCGCCACGGGTAAAATTCTTAAGCACATCGAAGTGTCTGGCGACTGGAAAGCCAAGTGGAACAGGGTGCCGCGGGCCCGCTACGGTCACGGCTGCCCGAGTCACGGCATTGCGCTGGTCAATAATGAGAAGGAGATATGGGTCACCGACGGTGTCAATACTCTGATCCATATTTTCGATAACACGCAAGAGACGCCGAAGGAAATCGCGACAATCAAGCCGAGCGATAATGTGTATTGGTTTACGATCGGGCTGGACGGCAAGTATGCCTATGTTTCCTCGGGCGACATCATCGACACCAAGACACGCAAGATCGTCGGCCAGATGAAAGACGAATTCGGCCGCACGATGATCAGCGAAAAGCTGCTGGATATGACCTTTGTCGACGGCAAGCTGCAGCGGGTCTCGAATCAGTTCGGCAATGGCTTCGGTGATATCAATGCATCGGGTCATACCAACATGTTGAGCAACTGAGGAATCCGCGGGGGTAGCCATGCGCATCCGCAGTGCGGCTCCGTTGGACTGCGGCAGGCGCGCGGCGATCGTTGTTTTGGGATACACGATCGCGTCGGCGTCCTTCAGCGTTGCAGCGCGCGGCCCGGTCAATGCGGGTGATCCGGATCCGGCGGACCGTAAAGCGTTGGTGGCCGTATGCGGCAAGTGTCACAAGGTCGGTCTCTTCGATAAAAGCATTCGTTCGGAACCGGATTGGAGGGACACGTTGCAGGCCATGGTGGACCGCGGTGCAGCGGGGACCGATGAGCAATTCGCCCGCATCGTCAACTATCTGCAGCGCACGCTGACCATCGTGAATGTCAATTCAGCATCCGCGCTGCAGTTGGCACCCGTGCTCGGCGTGAGCGAGCAAACCGCCCAGGCGATCGTCGCGCAGCGCAGCCGGCAGGGGAGATTCTCCAATCTTGCCGAACTCGAGCGCGTTCCGGGCGTCGACGCGGGGGGGATTGAGGCGCGCAAGGCGCGCATCGCATTTTAAGCTTGCCGGGGGGAATGAGATGGCCAATGTAGATCGTCGCACCGTGCTGCTTGCTCTGGGGGCCGCGGCGCTGGGAGTCGTCGAGCGCACCTCGGCTGGCGCGCCTGGTCCGGATTCATCTTTTCGCGTTTCGCTCAGTCTCGATCCGTTCACCGAACAGGTGCTCAAGGGCGGCGTCACTTATTCCGACGGTACACGACGTGCCGGTGACGCGGAATCACTGCAGCGCTTGTATGTCGCGCATGGTGCAACCGAGGTGTACGCGCGCATACGCACCAAAAACAAGGTGCTCGGCGACGGCGATCACAGTATAGAAACGGGTTTGGAGCGGGCGCGGCTTGCCAAGAAGTTGAACTTGCCGTTTAACCCGGAGTTGGGTCTCTGGGGTACCTACGGCGACATGAGCGGTCAGCCGCCTCCGGATTTCAGCGACTACCCGCAGCTCAAAGTGCCTGGCCCATGGCACACCTTGAGCATCGATCAGATGACTCCGATTCTTCGAGGCTATGGGGCTCTGGTCGCCGAGCAAATCATGAGCACGGGAGTGAAAGTCAACTACTGGGACCTTGGCAACGAAGTCAATTTTGGCGTTGCCGGCGTTGCAATCAGTACTTTCGGCGGGGCAGGGGGCGAGACAATATTTCGCGGTCAGCCTCCTTACGTGGCTCCAGATGGCGTCAATCGCGAAATCGGCAAGATGACGGTGGTCAAATTGCGCGCCTTGAGCGAGCAGGAGCAAGGTGACTGGTTATCGAGGAATCTCTGGCCCTATACGGGACAAATGTTTGCGGCGGTTGCCGAGGGAGTGCGCTCCATCGATAAGTCGGCCAAGTTCAGCACTCATGTGGGTCCGGTCGGAATTCTTTATCCAGAACTCATGCTGCGATTCTTTCAAGTGCATCGCGACAACGGATATCTGCCGGATCAATTGGGGACTTCCTACTATCCCAGTATCGATTCGCGCATGATCAACCCTCATGTTGGCCTTGGCTCGGTGGATGTGTTGGAAGGTCTCAAAGTCCTCGCGAGGCGGCTGAATCAAGGCCTGAAGCGTGGACTGTTCATCGCCGAATTCGGATATCCTGCCTCGAGGGACTTTACTTACGGTTCAGAAGGCAGTTGGGTCGTACCGCTGCCTGGGTATCCGCTTACGCCTCAGGGACAGTCCGACCTCACCCGCGATATCACGCAATGGGGGGCAAAAACCGGATTGCTGACCGGCCTCAGACCCTGGGCGCCGAGCCTTTGCACCCTCGGATGGGGACCCATGAGTTGCTTCGATCTGCGCGGCAAGTTGGCTGTCGCCAGACCCAGCTTGGATGCGATGGCGCAGGGACTAAGGCGCACGGCATGAACGGATTCATCCTGACGCTGGCTTTGCTGCTCGTGTGCAGCTTGGCCCACGCACAATCGCCGCCGAGCGATTTGACCGCGCAATGTAAAAAGCTCGAGACCACGGATTTTTCGCACATTCAAGACGCCCCCACGCAAGTGCTGGAAGCAAAGCTAGCGCCGGCCGGCAATGACTTTCCCGCCCTCTGCCACGTCCAGGGCTATGTCAATCCGAATGTCGGAATCGAATTGTTGCTGCCGATCGAAAATTGGAATGGCAAAGTGATCCAAATCGGCTGCGGCGGATTCTGCGGCATCAATTCAGCAGGTGGCAACGGCTGCCGGGATGCATTGAGCAAAGGTTACGCCTGCGTCGGCTCGGATGACGGTCACAAGGCCTCCGGCCTCGACGCAAAATGGGCCTATAACAATCTGCAAGCCAAAATTGACTATGCCTACCGTGGCGTTCACGTAGCCGGACTGGCGGGCAAAGCGATCGTCAGAGAGTTTTATCAAACGCCTTTCAAGCGTGCCTACTTCATGGGGTGCTCGGGCGGCGGCCGGGAAGCCATGCTGGAAGCGCAGCGATATCCCTCGGACTTCGACGGCATCGTGGCGATGGACCCTGCGATCAACTTGAGTTCCGTGTTCATGAGCCTGTTGTGGAACAACCTGGTGGTGAAAGACAAGAGTGGCCAGGGCTTGATCGGACCAGCCGAGGTGCGCGCGTTGCATGCAGCGGTCGTTGCCAAATGCGATCTTAATGATGGGGTAAAAGACGGATTGATCGGCGATCCGCGCTCGTGCAATTTCGATCCTGCGGAGATCGCGTGCACGAGCGCCAAGACCACTGGCTGCCTGACACCGGCGCAGCTCGCGGCGGCGAGAAAGGTGTATGCCGGCCCGGCAACTTCGAGCGGCGAAAAAATCACCAAGGGCGGCGCGATGCTCGGCTCTGAGGTCGGGGGTGTATTCGGCATGGATGCATACGACGTCGGTTTGCACAACTCGGCGGTTGCGAATTTCGCTGCGGATTTCTTTCGCTATATGGGATTCACGCCCGATCCGGGTCCCGGTTGGCAACCGACCGATTTCGACTTCGATCGGGACTACAAGCGTCTGGGCATGATGGAATCTTTGTATCGCGCCACCAATCCCGATCTGCGCGCTTTCAAGGCGCGCGGCGGCAAGCTGATTGTGAGCCAGGGTTGGTACGATTCAGGCAGTCCCATGCCGCTCGAGACCGTGGATTATTACGAAACCGTCGAGAGAACAATGGGAGGAGAAAAATCAACGCACGATTTCTTTCGTCTGTTCATGGTTCCTGGGCGCGACCATTGCGGCGGCGGGGATGGCGCCTGGGCCGTCGATTACCTGAGCTACTTGGAAGCATGGGTCGAGTCAAATCGGCCGCCCGATGTGATGCTCGGTTCGCATCCAAAGGATGCGAACGTGAAATACCCGATCGATTCCGGCGCCGTGCAATTTTCGCGGCCTCTGTATCCCTATCCGCTGCGAGCACAGTACACGGGCCGGGGCGACCCGAACAATGCGGCGAACTTTGCCGCGAAAAAACCCTAGCGGACCCGGACAGCGAGGCGGGCGCCTAGCGCTGCCGCGCTACCTCGCGGGGCGTGACCGCCCGTGCCTTGTTGCCCCAACTGTTACGCACGAAGTTGGCCACTGCCGCAGTTTCCTCGTCGCTCAACACGTCCTTGTACGGCTTCATGGTCTCCCAACCCGCGAACGCTCCCAGAGCGTCGGTGGGCGCATCGGCACCTAGCAGAATAATGTTGATCAGCGAGGCGGGATTTTCTGCCTGGACGACCGCGCTCCCAGCTAAACGTGGCGCCTTGAGAATCCCGCCGCGGCCAGAAGCGAGATGGCACGTCTCGCAGCGGTCCGCGTATACGATTGCACCGGCTTTGGTTTGCTCCGACGAGGGTGTGGGATCGACGTTGGGTTCGCGTGCGGGCAGAGCCTTCAGGTACACGGCGATCGCATGCAAATCATCTGGGGACAAATGCCGCGTGCTGTTGAGGATGACCTCGTTCATCGGTCCAAAGGCTCCGCCGCGCTGCGTGAAGCCGACGCTGAGATACTTGACGATGTCGTCGACCGACCAGCCGCCGAGTCCGGTTGATGATGGCGTAAGATTCACTGCCGACCAGTGCAGCGGCCGTTCATCGCCTCGAGAGACTTGCAGATCGCCGCCTGCAAAGGCTTCGCTTGGAATTTCCGCCAGTAGGAGATTTCGGGGAGTGTGACACGCACCGCAATGTCCGAGCCCCAGGGTCAGATAAGCGCCCCGGTTCCACTCCGCGGAGTGCGCGCGATCGGGAACGTAGCGGCCCGGCTCGAAGTAGGTCGCATTCCACAAGGCCACCCCCCAGCGTTGTCTCAACACGATGTCGTTCGCGGGCGGCGCAGAGCGCACGGGGCTAAGTGTCCTCAGGTAAGCGAACATCGCCGCGGCATCTTGGTCGTTTACCTTCGTGAATGAGGTGTAAGGGAACGCAGGAAATAAGCGATGTCCGTCGGCGGCGATGCCTTCGCGCAAGGCGTGTGTGAAGTCCGACAAAGACCAACGACCGATGCCGGTTTCCGTATCCGGCGTAATGTTGGTGGAATAGATCGTTCCCAACGGCGTCGTGATCGCCAAGCCGCCCGCAAAGGGTTGTCCGTTCTTCGCTGTGTGGCAACTAATACAATTGCCTGCCGCGACGAGATAATGGCCTGCATCGGTGCTGTTGTCCTGCGCGGCTGCCTGAGCAAAGACGCTGGCGAGCAGCGCCACCGCCAAGCCGGCGGGGAGGATCAGCGACGATTCCCGGATGCGCCGTGCCACTGCGGCAGCTACTTTTTCTTTTCCTGTCGATAGATATCGTGGCAGCTCTTGCAGGTCAGCGCATCGATGACGCCGGGCAGTGCCGCCTGCGCATCTTTTTGTTGCGCGATCTTTGCCACGTCTGCGGTTTTCGCAGCCAGCTCGTTCATGCGTTTGGAGAAATCCGGCCAGTCGCTCCAAACCTCGGGCTTCGACTGGCCGCCTGGGACTTTCGGCACAAATGCTTTCAATGCCGTGCTCGCGGTCAGCGCGATGATCTCGAGATGCGCGGCGGCGTTATCCGGGGGTATGGTGGTGGCCAAAATCATCCCAAGCGCATCGGACTGCTCGTTAAGCGTATTCATGATGTGCTCGCGATAGTCGATGACATTTTGGTCGCCTGCATTTGATGCGGCGGACGCGGCCGGCCGTGACTGGGCCTCGAGCGGTAGACTATAGACATCGTGGCAGCTCTTGCAGTTGAACGCCGCTTGACTCTTGGGCGCCACCGTGCCGACACCCCCGCTGTCCGCCGCTTTCGCCAGCGCGGTCAGGTTTGAACTCAAATCATCCAACCGCTTGGAGAAATCGGCCCAGCGCTGCCAGACTTCGGCCTTGGCGTGGCCGCCCGGTATCTTGGGCTCGAACGCCTTTCGAGCCGCGGATGCAGTGATGGACAATGCGTGCAGCTGAGTACTCAGGCTGTCCGCGGGGGCCTGCTTTTGCAGGATCATGTCGATGGCAGCGTATTGCTCGCCCATGCTGTGCATGATGTGCCGGCGGTAGTCGATTGTGTCGTCATCATCCGCGCGGCAGAAGGACGGCACGCCGAAGACCAGCAGCGCTGAGAGCAGCAGCGCAACCAAACCTCTCAGTCTTTGGAATTCCACGAGTCGCAATGGCCTTTGGAGTTGGCTGGACCGTTGAAAATCATGCAGCTGCCACAGGGAGCGGCGCCGGGCTGAAAGAAGCTGCATGCTGAGCAGGTTTTCGCCGGGTCGGGCGAGCTCTCGCTATAGTGCAAGGAGTCACGGGCGCTTCTCTGCGTCCCGTCCATTTTCGCAAGGTCGGCGCAGGGCGTTCCTGCGTCGGCGGAAGCGCGCGGGATTCGAAACATTAGCGGCAATCCCAGCAGGAGCCCGACACCCCGCTGCAACAGCCTTCTACGCGAAAGATGCCGTCTGATCATTTGCCCTGTGTCCTAATTCACTTAAGGCTAATATATATGGAACAGATGTTCAATATGTAGAATAACTCAGTATCTCCGCATCAATCGCGCGGAAAGCCAGTTTGGATGCCGCGATGCGATGCTAGCAGTACACCACGAAACAGCAAGGTGCAGCTCTCCATTCGTGCGACTTCAGGGTAAGTAGCAAAATGTGGGATGGCGTCTCATTTCTCTTGACTACGAACCATGTGGTCACAATAATGAAGGACCTACCAAACCGGTCTGAGGAACAGATGGAGCCACCCGCTCGTCGTAGGGATGCGCTCAAGACAACGCTGATCTTTGTAAATGGATCGGCTGCTTTGATCTGCGGATTAATTTTCGCTGTAACCGCGTGGGCTCAAGCACCGGCGCCGGTGCACCCGGCGGCGGCTGCCGTCGCGACACCGGTGCTTCGGCGTTTAACGCGAGTTGAATACGCGAACTCTCTGCGCGACCTGTTTGGAATCGAGTTTCCGTTTGCGGCCGACTTGCCGGCGGATGGTCAGGCTGCGGGGTTCGATGACATCGGTGACGCCCTGTCGCTTTCACCCGTGCTCATCGACAGCTATCTAAAAGTCGCCCGCAGGGTCAGCGATCTAGTCCTCGGCATCGGCGGCGCTGGCGTGATTACCCAGCAGTATCCAGCGATGGGCACCCAGTCCGAATGGCAAGAGGGAATGCCGATCGGCACACGCGGCGGGGTACTCGTCAAGTATTTCTTTCCGCGCCAAGGTGAATACGACTTGCGCGCATTCCTCGACAACCAAATGGTCTTCGGCAAGGCGCGGCTCGCTTCGCCGCTAACGCCGCTTGAGGGCGTGCGTTTCTTCCATATGCGCACCGCAATTTCCGCCGGGCCGCACATCTTTGTCGTGACCTTCCCGGACGCCTATGCAGCGTGGGAAGGGTCGGTGCCCAACTTCAGCGGTCCGGGCGGAGCAGGCGAAGGCGGGCCGATCGATATCCGAGCGTCTGCGGTGATGCACACCATTCAATTCTGGTTGGACGGGAAAGTGATCCGGACCTTCGATATCCATGGGCCGGGCATCAGCGAAGCGGCGTTTGAGGCTCAGCCTGGTCCGCCGACTCTGGCACGCGCGGAGATAACCGGTCCCTTCAATCCGTCGGCCGCCGTCGACACGCAGGCGCGGCGGCGCTTACTCACATGTGTGCCGCATCGGGCATCCCAAGAGAATGCGTGCGCCGCCAAAATACTCGAGCCGATCGCGCGGCTCGCATACCGACGTGATGTCAATTCGGCCGATATGGCGCCGGTGCTCGCCGCCTTCAGCCGCAAGCGTTCGACAGAGAATTTTGACGAAGCGGTGGGCATGGGCCTGCGCACCATTCTGATGTCGCCGGACTTTCTGTTTCGAGTGGAACGCGACCCACCCGATGCGAAAGCCGGGACGGTTTACCCGCTCTCCGGTTACGAACTGGCGACGCGCTTGTCCTACTTCATTTGGAGCAGCATTCCGGACGATCACCTGCTGCAACAAGCCCGGCACGATCGCTTGAGGGATCGCGGGACGCTCGAGCGTGAGCTGCAGCGCATGTTCGCCGATTCGCGCTCGGACGCGCTGGTCGATAATTTCGCGTTGCAATGGTTGGGTCTGCGTGATCTCGCCGATGTGCACCCCGATACCCGGGTTTATCCTGAATACGACAATGGCCTCGCCCGCGACTTTGAGGAAGAGACGCGCTTGTTTTTGCGCTCGGTCATGCGTGAAAACCGCAGCATACTCGATGTGATCTCCAGCGATTACGCATTCTTGAATCAAAGGCTCGCGCAACTGTACGGCATCCCTGGTGTGGAAGGACCCGCTTTTCGCGAGGTCAATCTCACCAACGATGGGGAGCGCGGCGGCGTATTGAGCCAAGGCAGCGTGCTCATGGTCACGTCGCATGCGGCGCAGACCTCGCCAATTTTGCGCGGCAAATGGGTGCTAACCAATCTGCTCAACTCTCCGCCGCCGGTACCACCTCCGGGTGTCCCTCCGCTCAACACGAATCCGGCGACCGACGGGCGCAAGCTGACCACGCGCGAGCAAATAGAGCGGCATCGAATCACCCCTGTGTGCGTGTCTTGTCACGCCAAGATGGATCCATACGGTATGGCGCTCGAGAATTACGATGTCTTGGGCCGCTGGCGAACCGAGGAAAACGGGAGCCCGATCGATTCCTCGGCCGCACTCCCGCATGGCGACCCTTTCGTGGGGCCGGCCGGACTCAAGAAATTATTATTGGCGCGCGCCGATAATTTCGCAGCAGCGACGGTCGCCCGACTGATGACCTATGCGTTGGGCAGGCAGCTGGAGAAGAGCGATGAGGCGGCGGTACGGGAGATCACGACGGCTGCGAAGCCGGGCGGCTATCGCTTTGAAGATTTAGTCACGGGTGTTGTCACCAGCGCGCCTTTTCAGGAACGCCAAACCAAGGAATCCCCATGATCATCACTCGCAAACATCTTTCGCGCCGCACTTTTTTGAAAGGCGCCGGCGTTACCTTGGCTTTGCCCTTCCTCGACGCCATGCATCCCGCGCTCAGCGCGGAACGGCTAACTGCCGCCTCGCCGGTGCGCCGATTGCTCATCGTCCTCTATCCTCACGGCGTGGTCGAAGATACCTGGAATCCCATCGGCGAGGGCGCGGACTACAAAATGAGCGAGAGTTTGATGCCGCTTGAACGGCATCGCGAGAAGTTCATCGTTTTCCGCGGCCTCACCTCCTCTCCAGATCGGACCAAGACTGATTTTCATGACCGGGCGATTTCGAGCTTTTTGACTGGCTGCGAGCTGACCCCGGGAAAGGTCCAAGTCGGCACTTCAGTAGATCAGATCGCCGCGAAAGAACTGGGTAAACAGACGCAATTTGCCTCCCTGGAACTTGCGACGCAGCCGGTAGGCCAACACGGTTCGCCCTGCTATTTGAATGCGACCACCAATCTACCGATGGAGCGAAATCCGCGGCTGGTGTTCGAACGGCTTTTTGGCGACAGCGATAAACTCGACCCCGCCGCTCAGGCGGTTCGCACCGGCGATGATGCAAGCATTCTCGACGTCGTGACCGAGCGGATCGCGGCGCTCAATCGCCAGTTGGGGGCGCCCGATCGCCGCAAGTTGGACCAGTATCTGGACTCCATTCGCGACATCGAGCGCCGCATCAGCATTGCTTCGAATCGGCCGGCGGTGGATTTACCCAACATGTCGCGGCCTGCAGGCATCCCGGACAGTTGGCCTGAGCATGTCAAGCTGTTGTTCGATTTGCAGACCTTGGCGCTGCAGGCGGACTTGACGCGCGTGATTACCTTTCAGACGGCGGCTGAAGGGTCGACCATGACCTTCCCGCATCTCGATCTTTCCATGACATTTCACGAGATATCGCATCACAACTTCGAGAAATACAAGCTGGATGCCCTTTCCAAGATCAACAAGAACCATTCGGAGCTGTTTGCCTACTTCCTCGACAAACTTGACGGGACACCGGAAGCAGGGGGCTCGCTGCTCGATCACAGTGTGATTCTGTACGGATCCGATCTGAGCGTTCCCACTGTGCATAGCCAGCGAAACCTGCCGATCATCGTCGCCGGCGGCGCCGCAGGCCGGGTCAAGGGCGGCCGCTTCGTGCGCGTGACGGGTGATGGCGACGGGCCGCCCCTGACAAATTTGCACTTGGCGCTGCTCGACAAAATCGGTGTCCCCACGGAAAAGATGGGCGACAGTACCGGCAAGCTCAACCGCCTGGAAGTGTGAACATGCTTCGGCGCGTAAAGACCCACCGCATTTTGGGCCTCGCGTTGGCGCCACTGCTTGCTGCGCGGCTCGCCGGTGCGGCGGACGATGCACTCGCCAAGGGCCAGGCGCTTCTGGGCGCGCTGCGCCAGGCCGACATGCCGCTGGCGGCGACGCTGATCGGCGCGCGCGTCGACGTGAACGTGCGGGACGAAGCGGGTGCGACACCGCTCATGTGGGCCGCGCAGCGGCGCAGCACCGATTTAACCGAACGCTTGATCAAGGCGCATGCCGACCCGAACCTGGTCAGCGCCAATGGGCTCGGACCTCTGCAAGTGGCTATCGCCAATCATGCCGCCGACATTGCTCTGCTGCTGATCGACGCCGGTGCCAAGGTCAACGTGGCGCGGGCGAACGGCGAGACGCCGCTCATGACCGCGGCGCGAACCGGCCAGCTCGAAGTCATGCAGCGTCTGATCGCGCATGGCGCGGATGTCAACGCCCGCGACGCGAAATTCAATCAAACAGCGCTCATGTGGTCGGCGGGCCACCCGGCGCAGGTTAAATTGCTCATCGAACACGGCGCCGACCTCCGTGCACGCAGCAGAACCTGGGATGTCACCAACACGATTTACACGCCGATAGTGTCCACTGTCGGCGTCACCGGTATTCCATGGAATCACGAGGGCGAATTCGTCAGCAAAACGGGCGGACAAAGCGCCTTGTTCTTTGCGGTACAGAACGACGATATCGAATCGACACGGGCATTGCTTGATGCCGGATTGGATGTCAACGATCGCGCCGCCGACGGCTCGACCGCGCTGCTGCTCGCGCTTTATAAGTGGAGCTGGCCGAGCAGCGATACCGAGCATCTGCACGCGCCGCGCTTCGACCCCGATATCGCGATGGCGAATTTATTGCTGGATCGCGGTGCCGATGTAAATGTCACCGACGCCGCGGGTTATACGCCGCTGCACGGAGCGGTACTTGGCCTCGTGGCGCGTCCGCGCCTCGTGGACAATGTGAGGGTCTCTGATGCCGGCATCGCTGCAGCGAAGGCCCCCACCGATGCGCAGAGTTGCATGGCCTTGGTCAAGCGGCTCTTGGATCTGCATGCAGATCCGAACGCCATGACGCGTTTCCCGACGCCGGGCTCGATTGGCAATGTGCGCATCAATCCGGTTCCACCCGGGTCGACGCCTGTACACATTGCCGCGCTATCCGGCAACGTTGAGCTGGCTGAGTTGCTGCTCGCGCGCGGCGGCGATCCCAATCTGACTCGCCAAGACGGGCACTCGCCCTTGTCAGTGTCCGTAAAGATCAACGATCTGCCGATGGCGAGCGCTTTGGTCGCTCATGGCGGCGATGTGAAGCACATCTACAGCCCCGCAGATCAACTTGGCGATCCGATAAAGCCGGTGGCGCGCGCCCGATCCAAGGAGAGCATCCTGCACATCGCTGCTGCGGCCGGCGCATACGATGTGATTCCCTTTCTCGCGCAGCATGGCGCGCCGCTCGATCTAGTGAATGACAAGGGCGAAACTGCGCTCGACTTGGCCGACGCCCAAGAGCGCTTCCGATATGCGCGCGCGACGCAGGACGCAGCCTCCCTGCAAGCTGAATTGGGCGATGACCCAGCAAGACATAACGTCGTCCGAGAGACCCGCACAAGTGATGTGCTCAAAAAACTGCTGAGTACAAAGACGGTGTCCAAGCAGGTTCCGTCGCGGGTAAGTGGACTGTAATTTTTAGGAGCAGCGATGCAGTGGAATCGAAGGGATTTCTTGTTCGCCAGCGCGGCGGCCTTGGCAGCTAGTTCCGCGGTTTCGGATGAGCGCTCCGGCATCCCCTGCATCGACAGCCATATTCATCTATGGGACCTGACCCGACCGCAAGGGGCTCCCTATCCGGCCAAGGGCATGAAGCTCCCCGGTGCCAGAGGCAAGCTGATGGGCACGGAGCATCTTTCCGCTACCGTCTACCGACAGGAATTTGCCGCTCCGGGCGTGGTCGGGGCCATCGCCGCCGAGGCCAGTCCATGGCTCGAGGATAACTTATGGCTGTTGGAATCCTGTGCGGCCGATGACTTCATGGTCGGAGCCGTCGGCAATCTACGCCCTGAAGCCAAAGAATTTCCCGAATATCTCGATCGGTATCATAAGAATCCTCTGTATCTTGGGATCCGTTACGGAAATCTGTGGGGCTACAACTTAGCTGAGCAGTCGAGCAATCCTGCCTTCATCAACGGCCTGAAGTTGCTTGCGCAAGCCGGCCTGGTGTTGGATGTGGGAAACCCCGAGATTTCGGTGCTCCAGGCAACGCTGCGGGTGAACGACGCCGTGCCAAGCTTGAAAATCGTGGCCGAGCATTTGGTGGGATTTTCGCCCGCGCCCGAGGCCACTGCGGCGTATGAACTCGTGCTGCGCGAATTCCAACATCGTCCGCAAATCTACGGCAAGGTCGGTATTATCGCAGGGCCCAGCGGCGAGATCAGCCCGCGCCTTGCCGACCACAAAACTGACTTGGATCGATTGCACGAAGCTTTCGGCGAGGATCGTGTGGTGGGCTACGCCTTTTCGAATGTCTCGCCCAGCCTAGAACTAATGAAACAGTACTACGCCGCGAAATCCAGGCAGGCTGCGGAGAAGTTTTTTTGGAAGAATTCTGTCGCCCTGTATCGCTGGGCCGCCCGCACGCCAGAGCAACCTCGCGTTGGGTAATCCCTTCCGACCACGGAAACATGAGGTTCAACTTCACGAGATCTTGCCCATAGGGCTCAAAAATCGCCGCGTCCGCCCTTGTCACTATATGGTATACGTATTAATATATGGGACAAGATGTGCCATCAAGCGCGCTCCCCTCATCCGAACCTTCGTTTTGCCGGTCCAAATACGCCATGAAATTGTTGCGGTACGGTATTGCCGGTAAGGAACGGCCAGGACTGCTGGATGCACACGGCGGCATCCGCTCGCTCGCAGGCCGGGTGCCAGACATTGGCTTCGAGCAGATTTCGCCGCGCGGTTTGGCAGCAATAGCAACGATCGATCCCGCGACGCTCCCGGCAGTGCCGAGTGATGCACGACTGGGAGTGCCTTTCGTGGGCGCACGCAAATTCATCGCGGTCGGACTGAACTACGCCGACCATGCTGCGGAAGCAAATCTGCCGCTGCCGGCCGAGCCCGTACTGTTCACCAAAGCAATCAGCTGCCTGCAGGGACCGAACGATCCGGTGATGATCCCCAAGGGTTCGGTCAAGACCGATTGGGAGGTCGAACTGGGCGCCGTAATAGGGACCACCGCTCGCTACGTTGACGAGAGCAACGCGCTCAATCATGTGGCCGGCTATGTGGTGGTCAACGACCTTTCAGAGCGCGAGTATCAAATTGAGCGCGGCGGCACGTGGGACAAGGGCAAGGGCTGCGACACATTCGGCCCAGTGGGTCCATATTTGGTGACCCGCGACGAAGTCGGCGATGTTCAGAACCTCGGCATGTCGCTCGACGTCAATGGCAAGCGCATGCAAGTTGGCCATACGGGAAAGATGATTTTTGGGGTCGCAACTCTTGTCAGTTACGTCAGCCGATTCATGACTCTCGAAGTCGGCGACATCATCACTACCGGCACGCCGCCAGGCGTCGGCATGGGCCAGAAACCCAGCCCGACTTATCTCAAACCCGGAGATGAGATGCGATTGAGCATCGAGAAGCTGGGCGAGCAGCGGCAAAAAGTGATTGCGTGGCAGGGATGAGGGAGGCGCAAGTGGGAATATATTCGCAACGTTTCAAGGATCGCGTCGCCGTCATCACGGGCGGCGCTTCCGGCGTCGGGTACGAAGTAGGTGCGCGAATTACCGCAGAAGGCGGCAGAGTCAGCTTATGGGATCGCGATGCTGCGAATTTGCGCAAGGCCGCTACTCAGATTGAAGGTGCGCATATCGCGAGCGTGGATGTGTCCGATGCCGATCAGGTTGCTCGCCAGGCGGAAGCCGCCTACGCGGCGCTCGGCCGAATAGACATTCTGGTCGCCAGCGCCGGAATCACCGGCTCCACCGAAACGCTGTGGGAATACCCTTTGGATGACTGGCGGCGCGTCATTGACGTCGATCTGAACGGCGTTTTCTACAGCTGCCGTGCGGTAGTGCCATATATGCTCAAGAATGACTACGGACGCATCGTCAATATCAGCTCCGTAGCAGGCAAGGAAGGCAATCCCAACGCTTCAGCGTACTCCACCGCCAAAGCCGGGGTCATCGGGCTCACGAAGTCCCTGAGCAAGGAGCTGGCGAAAACAGGCATCCGCGCCAATTGCGTGACTCCAGCCACATTCAACAGCCCGATTCTCTCGCAGCTCCCGCAGAGCCAGATCGACTATATGATGTCACGCATTCCGATGGGCCGACTTGGCGACGTGAAGGAGGTCGCGGCACTCGTATGCTGGTTGGCAAGCGATGAGTGCTCGTTCTCGACCGGTGCGACTTTCGACGTTTCGGGCGGCAGGACGACTTACTAGCGCCAAGTAAACGGGCGGGGTCGATCGGCGTTTGTTGCGGAGGGATTCGAGCGCATCCTCTATGCGAATAATCTTCTGCGGCGAGAGCTTTCCGCCGGCCCGTGCTCTGCTTAAGAAGCGCCTGCCGACCGACGAACTCGTGGTCTGGTCCGGCGCTTCCCGCGATATCGATGGCATCGATGTATTGATACCGTTGATGTTTCGGGTCGACGCGCAACTGATTCAAAGAACGCGGCCGCGGCTGATTCAACAATGGGGTAGCGGCTTGGACGGTGTCGATCTACGTGCCGCGGAACTTCAAAACGTTCCCGTAGCGAACGTCCCTGCACTCGGCGGTAACGCGGAATCGGTCGCTGAGCACATCATTCTGCTGATGCTCTCGGTGTTGCGCAAAATCCCGGAGGCACGAACAAACCTTGAGCTTCGCGTGCTCGGAGCCCCCATGGGCCGCATGCTCGCGGGACGTACCGTTTGTTTGTGGGGACTCGGTTCCATAGCCGAGGCGGTTGCGCGCCGCTTGCGTGCATTCGACGTCAAGCTGGTGGGCATCACGCGCGAGCCGAGCGCGCACAAGATGGCCTCATTCAGGCTCGAGGCTTGTTACTCCACCCGAGACTATGCCGAGGCTCTTCGTTGCTCGGACCTTCTGGTGGTCTGCCTGAGATTGTGCGAAGCGACTCGAGGACTGATCGACGCGACTGTCTTGGCGGCATTGCCGGCCGGCGCGTGCCTCGTAAACGCTGCGCGCGGTCCGCTCGTCGATTACCAGGCTCTGTGCGCCGCGCTCGCAAGCGGGCGCCTGGGCGGCGCAGGATTGGACGTGTACGAAGCCGAACCGGTCGCACCCGATGATCCGATACTGGCGTTGCCGAATGTGATTGCGACGCCGCACATCGCAGGGGTCACCGACCGATCATACGGCGAAATCGCCGATGAGGTCGCCGGGAACATTGAGCGGCTGAGGCGGGGGGAAGCGCTGCTGAATCGCGCCGTTTAAGAGCCCGCTCGGCAGGTGCGTTCGAACAGTTCCACTTGTCGATGAGCAAAAACCATCAACAATTTGTTCGAAATGCTTGCTCAGGTTGCTCCACTCTAAGCGGCGAACCGCTGTATGAGTTCTTGGGCCACGACCTTCAGATCGGGTCCGACTATGAGTGGCTGAGAGCCGACAGCCAGTGGCGCGTTGCCGGGGCGGGCGATGAACGCTGTTTTCCATCCAGCCGCCGCTGCTCCCAGAATATCCCACGTATGACAGGCGATAAGGCACAAATCCGCGGGCGGCAGGCCGAAGTAAGTCTCCACTTCGCGGTATACCTCGCGGGCCGGTTTGTAGCGATGCACCGTGTCGTCGACGCTAAACTGCCGTTCAAATAAACTGGCGATTCCGGCCTGCTCGAGCTGCCGCGCGCAGGTGGCTTTGGGATTATTTGTCAGAGTGTATAGACGAAATCCCGCCTCACGCAGGCTGATGAGGGCCGCCCGCACTTCGGGGTGAGGCGGCATTGTTGCAACCGCTTCTTTCAGCCCTTGCAGATCCGTGTCATTGATCTGGACTTCGCGGGTGCGAGCAAGCATTCGCAGCACCGCACCGCCCAACTCGCCAAAGGGGACGTAATTATCGCTTAGTGTGATTGCCTCTGAATACAGAATTACTTGGGCAAACCACTCTCGAAGACTGCGGCCTTCACCGAACATGCGTTCAAAATGCGGTTTCAACGCCTCAAGATCCAGCAGGGTTTCGTTAACATCGAAAACAAGCAGTGGAATCGCCATGATGACTCCTCCGTAGCAATTTTGACCTGTTGCTCACACAGCCGTGCGTCCGCCGTCGACCGCAATCGTGGCGCCATTGACGTACGCAGCCGAATCGGATGTGAGGAATGCAACCGCGTCAGCCACTTCGGCCGGGGTGCCGGGGCGGCCGACAGGCGTGGTTTTGCCCAGTTGTTCCAAAGCGTCGCCCATGCTGGCGGTTCCCGCGGTTCGAATAGGGCCCGGAGCAACGGCGTTCACGGTCACACCGCTCGGACCGAACTCCGCGGCCCACGATTGTGTCAGCAATTGCAGGGCCGCCTTGGTGGACCCGTAGACGGCTGCTCCCACCATGCCGAAATGCGCGGCCATGGTCGTGATGTTGACTATCCGCCCCCATCCGCGGGCTGCCATCAGTGGTGCCAACCCCGCCCCAAGAAAGAAAGGGCCGCGTACATTGCTGGCGAACATCGCATCGAAGGCCGCCGTGGTGGTTTCGGCAGTTGGCCCAAACGAAAAGATGCCGGCGTTGTTGACCAAAATATCAACGCTGCCGACGAGCTTCTCCGATGCTTTGGCAAGGTCCGATGCCGCGGCCGCCGTGGCCAGATCGGCAGCCTGAAACAGTGCATCTCCCCCGCGGGCGCGAATCTTCTTGACGACGTCGTTGCCGCGGGCTGCATCCCGGCCCGACACGATGACGCGGACACCTCGCGCAGCCAATGTTTCGGCAATGGCCTGCCCGATGCCTGAAGTCGCGCCGGTCACGAGTGCATTGCGAATGATTGAACTCATAAAATGTCTCCGTGATTAGTTGGATGAAAGGTACGCCGCCGACGCAGCGAAGGGAATCAGGCTGCAGTCCAAGTTAGAATGACAATCTGTCACTCTTGGAGCGCATCTATGGATCATCTGTCTGGCCTCTTGGCATTTGTCCATGCTGCCGAAGCACGAAGTTTCACGCTCGCAGCGCACCGGCTGGGTATATCGCCCTCCGGCGTCAGCAAGGCAATCTCACGGCTTGAAGCTCGTCACGGCGTTCGACTATTGCAGCGAACGGCGCGCAGCATCACTCTGACACCCGAGGGTGCGGCCTACCACGAACGATGCAAGAAGATCCTTGCTGACTTGGAGGAAGCTGAACATGTCTTGACCGACGCACATAAATCTCCACGCGGACTACTACGCATAACGCTGCCCTTGTCGATCGGGCGCCTACACTTCGCGCGCATGCTTCCTGAGTTCGCGCGCCAGTACCCTGAGGTTCAGCTCGAAGTACACGTTTCCGATCGTATAACCGATCTCGTCGAAGAAAAGATCGATGTGGCTATCCGCATCGGCAAGCTTAGCGACTCGCGCTTAGTGGCGCGCCGCCTGGCGAGCGGCACGCTCACGACCTGCGCCACGCCCTCATACCTTAAGCGACACGGTGTGCCAAAGCGTCCCGAGGACCTGCTGCAGCACAATTGTATTCAGTTCGAAGTACCGAACACCGGACGTGCGCAACCGTGGCAGTTCCAGCGGGACCGGCGACGCCTCAGCGTGCCGGTGCGCGGGAATTTGCGGCTGGATCACGCCGAGGCTGTGGTGGAAGCGGCCCTCGCCGGGACCGCCCTCATTCAAATATCGAGCTATGTCACCGCACCGGCAATCGCCCGCGGACAACTGCGCCCCGTGCTGACTGCGTACCAAGTCGATAGTCCGCCCATCTGGGCGGTGTATCCGCAAAACTCTAATCCAACGCCTCGCCTCAGGGCGTTCGTCGATTTCACGGTGAAGTGGGGAGCACTTAACAATTGGGCAACCTAATGAGGAATCGTGTAATTAGCCGGCGCCCAGAAATAACGTCCCTGCGCGGCGCGAACGTGGCCAATCCCCGGAAAGGACAGATGCCCGCCCGCTATCCACCAATCCCCGTCTGAGGCGAGCTTGAATATCCGCAGGCGCTGCTCAGCCGCTGCCTTGGGATCGGCATCGAACGAACTGCGGAGCGATGGATCCGCAAACTGTAGCGCGCCCATCAGCACCAGATCGCCCATAACGATCAGGGTTTGACCCTTGCTCTCCACAACGTAAGACGTGTGGCCGGGAGCGTGCCCATGCGTGGCGAGGGCGCGGATCCCCGGCGTCAGCACGATGTCTTCCTCGATGCTCTGGAATTTCCCAGCCTTGATGTAGGGTGCGAACAGATCCGCCCAGAACGGAATCCAGCTCCGGGTCCAGGCCGGGGCGGTGTCCGGATGGAGAAAAATGTCCACCTCACCCTTTGGCGCCCGCAACAGCGCGTTGGGAAACGCGCGCTGGGTTCCGAGCGTCAGGCCGCCGACGTGATCTGGACCTAAGTGCGTGATGTAGACCTCGTCGATTTGCTCCGGTTGGTAGCCTGCCGCGCGTAAATTCGCCATTAGACGCCCCGCGCCGCGAAACCCCGGGTTATCTTCGAGTTTTCCGCCGGTACCTGTGTCGATCAGGATCAGCTTACTGCCTGTATTAATAAGGAAGCCGTTATAGGACATGCCGACGGGGTCGGTGACACCGTACTCATAGAGGCCGGTTTTGATCTGCTCCGGCGTCGCTTTTGGCAGTACTTGTGCCGTCGCATAGTCGATGACGCCATCGTTGAGCGCTGTCACTTCGAAGTCACCGAGCATCATGCGGTAAAAGCCGGGGGCCTGCGTCTTGACCATCGGCACTGCCGCGGGCGAGGACGGCGCAGCGGCGAACAACCACAGTCCCAGGATCGAAACGATGTAGCGCATGTCCCTCTCCGCGCAGGATTAATTGGTCGTTTTTAGAAAGCGGTCGTACCACTTGAGGATTCTTTCGAACATATCGATATTGTACGATCCGTTTCGCGGTGAATGTCCCTCGCCTGGATACAAAACCATCTCGCTCTCGACCCCCAGATGCTTGAGCGCACGATACAACCCTTTGGACTGGCCGACGGGGTTGGACGTATCTTCCTCGCCATCGAAGATCAGGGTGGGGGTGTGCGCATTGCCGATGTAGGTGTTAGGGGAGTTGCGCGCGTAGACATCCGGGTGCTCCCAGGGCGTGCCGAAATACCATTCGTCACCGGCGGAACCGCCTTCTGTTTCGAATTCAGCCTGCTGATCGAACACGCCGGCGCCCGCCACCGCCGCTTTGAAGCGACCGGTCTGCGTAATCGCCCATTCGCTCATTTCGCCGCCGTATGACCAGCCGCCTATCCCCAGCCGATTCGGATCGGTTTCGCCTTGCTCGAGAACGTGATCCAGGACGGCGATCAGGTCCTTGTAGTCGCCGCC
>Ga0209006_10000269_pt1 | contig 53470 bp, 53 predicted proteins | sample JacPin_JW_Ref_O2_FD_188567 | JGI IMG/M metagenome (GOLD analysis project Ga0209006, IMG submission 188567) | Forest soil microbial communities from Algoma, Ontario, Canada - Jack Pine, Ontario site 1_JW_Ref_O2 (SPAdes) (version 2) | ecosystem: Environmental > Terrestrial > Soil > Boreal...
AATCATCATCGCTCGGCTCCTTTCCTCCGAGCCTTGGTTGCTTGAGCGCTCCCAAGTCTACTCGCCCGCGAGGAGCCGACACGGTTATCTCATCAGCCGTGACTGATTCTAATTTGCGGCGGAGTATAGTAGCTGCTTCACGATAAATCAAGCGGTCCGGTAATTTATTTGTTTTTCGGCTCGATTTGTTAACGGATGAGATAACAATTTATGTTCCCGGCTATCTCTTCGCTACTATCGCGGTGTAATAGATAGCTACTGAATGCGAGATTTCCGAGGCGAGGTGGTATGTAAATAAGTGGGAAGGCGCAAATCGTTAGGTGTGGAGTAAGCCATCGTCTTGCTTGTTCGACAGACGATCCAGAAGGATGTCATGGCGAACTGAACAGCCTGCGGAGGAAGAGAGGCTAGCGGCCACTGTAAGTGCTTAAGTCGCTCCGCATTCAACGAGCTGAGGCTATCGGATAGTAACCATCTTTGGTGTAAATCTTCAGACCGGCGCGATCCACGCGAACTTCGATGTTGCGGTAGGCGGTGCTGGCGGTGGCGCGGGTGGTGTATCCCAGAGTGTACTGGTTACGGGCCTCGGATGTGATCTGGGCGTAGGCTTCTTCAATGGCATTGCGAGTGAACTCGCTGAAGACCTGGCCTCCGCCGGTGGCGGAAGCATACTTTGGAAGAAGATTGCCGTAACCTTCGCGAGGCAGGTGCAGGCGCTCAAGCTGTTTATAAACGGGCAGTGCACCGGTATCGAGCGCCACAGCCTTGACCTGGATGCCTTGCGCCAGCAGCAGTTTCAGCACGTCGCTGTAACTGGCTTTGCTTTCCATTTCGCGTCCGTCGCTGATTACGAAAATTACCTTGCGCCGCGTCTTGTCGCGTTTGCTCAAGTCGAGAGCGGCGCGCAGAATCGCATCATTCAACACGTGGGCTTCTTTGGGCGGCGTGTTCACCGGCGCTGTCGGACTGCCGACGGGAATGCCATTAACGATTGGACCGCTTGCGAGAGGGCCACTCAGTACAGGCACGCCGTTGTTGTGGCCGCGCTCGGTTTTCATCTGATTGAGCACAGCAGTGAGGCGCTGGTTGGGAGTATTGAAATCCGTGACCTGGCTGACAGTGCTGCTGTAGGTATAAAGAGCGACTTCGTCGTAAGGGCTGAACGCTCCGACCAGCGCGGGAAATGTCTGGTTGAGCTTTTGCACGTCGGCGTCTGGCATGCCCAAATCGACGACGACCGCTACCGACAGTTCGAAGGGATCACTGGTGAAAAAGGCCATGGTCTGCTTCTTGCCGTTCTCGAGGACAACGAAATCGTTCGGGAGCAACCCGTCCACGCGGCGGCCGTCAACATCTTTCACCATGACCGGGACTTGCACGAAATTCACGTTCGTAGTCAGCTTGAAGAGTTGATCTTTGCCGGAGTTGCTTTGCCGGGGAGTGCTGCCTGGGGGCACGGTGCGAACCGGAGGCATGGCGGGCGGAGGCTGTGTTTCGTCGCTCGATGGCGGGGGATCGCCGGGAAATGGAAAATCGGTCTTCGGAGCTCTTTTCGGCGGGGTAGCGGGCTGAGAATCTGCGGGCGCGGAATCTGCCGAGCCTTCCGATGGCGGTGGAGGGAGCGGCACTTTGTCGAGACGGGTGGGAGGCGCCGCAGTGGGTGGTTGCGCGGCGGAAGGCGCATCGGGGACATCCTGCGACTGCGCAGGTTGCTGATTCTGGCTGCTGGCCGTTTGGTTCTGCGCCGACTGGCTACGCGCTACAGGAGCAGCAGCAGCCAACACCAGCCCCGCCAACAACAATGCCGATTGTGCGCGCAAGGTCTTTCCTTTCATGGCATTCGCCCTCATTCGCCCCTGAAGCAACAGGTTCACCGAGAAAGATGGCTTCGCAGTGAACCGGACACTGAGTATCCAAAAGAACAAATTGAAACCGAGGACAAAAAGATCGCTGTGCCCCTTTGTGATGCTCGAATCAATCCATTTGGTGCATCTAAGCTATAGGACTAGACTAACAAATTAAATTGATAAACTTCCTCCAAAAGAAAATGCAGATACCCAAAGTTCTGGTTGACCACGCGATTGTCCAGTTTGAGGCTCCCTCAAGGTTCATGCGGGTGCTGTGTCTGGCGCTGATATGCGCCGTTGCGTCGCCTGCGTTTGCCCAGCAGGATGGCGGACAGAAGGCCGACCAGCAGAAAGAAGAGCAGAAGCCTGATGAGACCATCAAGGTTAACGTAAACGTGGTTCAATTGTTTTTCAACGTCAAGGACAAGCACGGCACGTTGATTCCCAACCTGAACAAGGCCGACTTCGACATTGCCGAGGATGGGAAGCCGCAGACCATTAAATACTTTAATGCCGAAACCAATCTTCCGTTGACCTTAGGCATTCTGATTGACGCCAGCGGCAGCCAGCGCAACGTCATCGACATGGAAAAAGAAGTGGGCGGCGCGTTTCTTCATCAGATACTGACCGACAAAGACGAAGCGTTTGTGATCAGCTTCGACATTAGCGTAGATCTCTTGCAGGATTTCACGCGCGATACGCACCGGCTGCAAGCCGCGTTGAACAAAGCCAAGGTCAATGTGGATTACACGAGCGGCGGAATTCCGGGCATGGGCGGCGGCCCAGTCCCGACTCAGAATGCGCCGGGCACGCTGCTGTACGACGCCGTATATCTCTCGGCACACGACATGCTGTCGAAGGAAGTCGGGCGCAAGGCGATGATCCTGCTGACAGACGGGCAGGACGAGGGCAGCAAACTGAAAATCCAGGATGCGATTGAAGCAGCGCAGAAATCCGATTCGATCGTCTACGTGCTGCTGTGCGCCGACCGAGGCTTCTATGGCGGGATCGGTTATTCGGGCGAGTCGGAAATGCGCAGGCTTACCGAGCAAACCGGCGGGCGCGTGATCAACGTCGGACACAATTTCGACAAGCTCAGAGATGCTTTCGATCAGGTAGCGGCTGAGTTGCGCAGCCAATACAACATCGGTTACACATCGACGAACACGGCACAGGACGGCACCTACCGCAAACTGGAAATCAAGAGCAAGCAGAATTATAAGATTCAGTCCCGCGCCGGCTACTATGCTTCGCCGCGCGACCAGCAGCAATAAATTGGCAACGGCAAAAGGCAAAGACAACTGCAGCGGGCAGGAGTGCCCTACAGGAGCTATTGCGGGGTCAGCAGATATCCGTGTTCCTGGCCTTTGATCGTGCCCAGGCCTACGATCTGTCCAGAAGCGTTGATGCCGTCGGCTTCGATCAGCGTCCAACCCGATCCTGAGGGAATCAGTTTGTTTAGGTCTTTCATCTTCCCGCCGCCGTAGACGAATGCGTGGTAGGTGTTGGCGAAGGTGGACTTGCCGACGACGACTCCCGAATCGTTGATTGCGATGCCCCAGGTGGTGCTGGTGCTGCCGGCAATCGTGCCCAAATCCCTTAACGGGCCCGTGCCGGTGGCGATGAATGCATGGGCGAGACGGCCGCTTTTGGGCGAAGTATAGGCTTGGCCCGTGATTTGATTCTTATTGTTGATAGCCGAAGCTACGCTCCAGGGGCCACCGAGCGTCCCCATTTTCGACATTTTTCCATTGCTCCAGATAAAGCCGAAGAAGTTGCCTTGCGCGTTATAGGAAATGCCGACCACTACGCCGGAATTGTTGATGCCCTGGGCGGCGTTCCACCATGAGGTATTGGCCGATCCCAGCGTTCCCAGATCGATCATCTGCCCGGCGCTGTAGAGAAAAGGATGATTTTCTCCGTCGGAGGTGACCGCGGAGCCGACGACCTGCCCGACGTCGTTAATGGCGTAACCTACTGCGGAGCCTCCACCGAGATCGCCGATGTCGGTCAACTTGCCGTCGGTCGCCAAAAATGCGCGATAGGTGCCGGCGGCATTCTGGGAGTATCCGGCGATTTGGCTGGAGGAGTTGATTCCGAGGCCGATGGCGGAATCCCCTCCCAGCGTACCTAACATGGTCATCTCGCCCTCGCTGTAGAGAAAGACGCCGCTGAGGTTAGGGTCGTCAGTGCCCACCGCGCCGGTCACTTCTCCGGTGGCATTCACGCTTTGCGCGAGGCTATAACCATTCGACTTGGGCGCGCCCAGATCGGTTACGGTGTAGGTTTGAGCCAAGGACAACGCTGATGTGACTGCGAGAAACAGAGAAATGAGATAAAAACGACGAGCAGGCATACGCACCCCCGGAAGACATAGCTCGGATGAGAATTCTCAGCGGTGCGTACGGCGGACTTGTCAAAGAAATGTCATTTCTTCGATTTCATGAAAACGATGAAACTTGCTTCGCAAGCCTGAATTCTATTCAGGCTCTTCCTCCCAGCGCACGGTTCGTTCTTCCCGGCTGCTCTTGCGTGCCAGCAGCAGCGCTCGCATGGTGCGCAGGGCTTGCTCCATCGTTACATCGAGCGGTGTTCCTTTTTCTATGGCGTCCCGCACGTTGGCATAGAACCCGCGATAGTCTCCGGGCTCGCTTTTTATCTTCGTCACGCTGCGCGGCTCCCCCGCCAGGCTGAGCGTTCCCCACTCTTGCTCGGTTTCCGCGCCCCAATCTTTGCCCCAGTCTTTGCCCGGCGGAATCTTCCCCGAGCGCAGCCGTTCTTCCTGCGGATCCATCGCATATTTCAGAAACGATCCTTTGGTTCCATGAAGGAGAAAATGGGGGCCGGGAGCAAAGGCGATGATTCTTGCCCGCAGCATCGCGCGCAGGCGCGGATATTCAAGGCACACGTCGAAGGCATCATCCACTTGCGAACCCTCGCGCTGGCGAAATGCTTTCGCAGTGATCGATTGCGGCTCTCCAAATAAAACCAGCGCCTGATCGATCAGATGCGGACCTAAATCGAAGAGCACGCCTGAGCCTGGATGATCTTCGCGTTCGCGCCACACGGGTTTTGCTTCCAGGCGAAAGCGGTCGAAGCGAGATTCGTACTCCACGATGTCACCGAGGGTTCCGGCGCGAACGAGTTTCGTAAGCGTGCGAAAATCTCCATCCCAGCGGCGGTTTTGATATACGGTCAGCAGCCGGCCGCACGCCGCGGCCAACTGCGCCAGTTCGTGGCATTCCTTCCAGGTGGGGGCAAACGGCTTGTCGACAACCACATCCCTACCAGCGAGCAAACAGGCCTGAGCCAAGGAGAAGTGAGAATCGTTCGGCGTTGCCACTACGCAAAGCTGGACGGATTTATCCGCGAGCAGTTCGTCGAGATTGCGCGCCACGCGCACGCCGCGATAATGCTGTTGTGCCAGCGATCCGCGGCGCTCGAGGATGCAGGCCAGTTCCATTCCTTCGACGCCTTGTATCACGGGAGCATGGAAAGCCTGCCCCGCCAGTCCAAAACCTATCAATCCTACTTTCACCATCAGAAGTGTTTCCTTTCTCCGATCATGGCTACGACTAAACCCGGCGTCGCGCCTCCGTACCAAGTCTAATCCTGCCGTTTACAGCGTATTGCCGATGTGAGTCAACCGCGCAACCGGCTACAAATGTAAGTGGCGTGAGTGATCCGCGCACAGGAGACGACGATGAGATTCGGACCGTTCTTAGTAATAGCTCTGTTGTTGATGGTGTTGTGGGCCGGCGGGTTTCTCATGTTCCATGTAGCCAGCGGCTTGATCCACCTGCTGCTGTTATTTGCCGTGATTTCCTTTGTTGCCCATCTGTTGATGGGACCTAGAACAGCGTAGACGCAGCGCAGTTCTTCGAACAGGCGCGTGACGATCGCAAGAGAACCTGCTAGCGATCTTTCACGCGCCTTACAAATTTCAGTCCCGACCAGATTTCCGTAACCGCACACACCTTCACATCGACCAGCCCGGCTTGCAAACCGACTCCTCGCACCACATTCTCATCAAGATCGGTCTTCACGCCGGATGATTTCTTCGGCCAGCTAACCCATAGCATCCCGGCCGGAGCCAGCGCTTTGGTGATCGGCGCAAATTCTTTGTCCAAATGCGACCGTGAAGTAGTGAACAGCATAGCGAAATCGAGCGGGATCTTCCCAACTTTCAGTTGTTCGCACTCCTTCAGTGAGGGATGCAATTCGGCCAGAACCTCCGCCGGAAGGTCCACAAAGTACGTTCGAAATCCGCTTTTGATGCCTAACTTTTTCGGAAGAGGCGTGCCAGAGTATCCGGGCATGGAGGTTTGATGAAAGACAGGCTATCGAGTCGGCGCGTAATAGCCCTTGCGTGAGCGGACGTGGAAGTTCTTGCTGTCGTTGGCCACGATTTCGATCTTGCGGAAATGGCCGTCAGTCTTGAAGTTTGCCGGCTTGTAGTTGATGGCGTACTGGCTGCGCAGCTCGCTCTGAATCTCGGCGAAGGCGTTAGCCACGTCGCGAATCTGAAAGGGAAAAAACGCGCGACCGCCGGTAGCGTCGGCAATGCGCTCGAGCACCTTGTCTCCCGGACCCTTCGAGCCGCTGACGTTGGTGCTGATGGTGTAAATGATTGCATCGGCCCGCTCCGCCATTTCGATGGCTTCCTCGCGGGTAACGTGGCTCAGATTATCGTCTCCGTCGCTCAACACAATGAGGGCGCGGCGAGAAGCATTGCCCTGCGGGCCCTTCAGCAACTTGTCCCGGCAGGCGAAATATACGGCGTCATAAAGCGCGGTGCCGCCTCCCGGACGCAGTTCGTGAACTCCGTGGGCTAAGGCCTCGGTGTTGTCGGTAAAGTCCTGCGTTACTTCAGGAGTGGCATCGAATCCCACTACAAATGCATGGTCATACTTGGGCCGCACCGTCTGATTCAGAAATTCGATCGCCGATTCCTGCTCGAACTTGAAGCGGTCGCGCACCGAGTTGCTGGCGTCGATCAGCAGCCCTACTTGTAAAGGAAGATTCGTTTCGCTGTGGAAGCTGCGAATATCTTCCACCGGCTTGTTGTCATCGAGCACACGGAAGTCGTTTTGCTTCAGGTCGGTGATGCGATGCCCGTGTTTATCGGTGACGATGAAGACGACATTCACTTCGTTGGAACCGACGACAAACTTTGGCACATCGTCCGGGGAAGAAGCCTGATCGGCAGCGGAAGATGCCGCGGGCGCCTGGGCATCCTGCTGAGACGGTGTTGCCGGAGGATTCGCCGTTGGTGTGCTTGACTGTGACGAAGTCGATTGCGAAGGAGTCGACTGCCCGGTCTCAGCGCGAGAAGCGCCAAGCGCCAATGCAATCACCAATACTGTCGCGTAGAACCGCCCGAAAATGCATCTCATCGAGAATCTCATTATATCCGCTGAGCGAACAGCCCGTCGTTATGATTGAACCGGGCGATTTCAACCGGGAATTGTACTCTCGATCATTGCCAGAAAAGATTGAAGCTCGTCCGGCAGGTCGCTTTTGAGGGCAATCTTGTCTCCGGTTCGCGGATGCTGCAATTGCAATGCAGCCGCGTGCAGAAAATTTCGCCGCAAGGTCGGGGGATCTGAATTCCCCCGTAACTGGCGGGGCGCGCCGTACAACGCATCGCCAACAACAGGAAGGCCTAACGTGGCCAGGTGAACGCGAATCTGGTGCGTCCTCCCGGTATCGATTTTCACTTCGAGCAAAGTGAACTTGCCGAAACTACTGTCGATGCGCCGCACCGCGCGATAATGCGTGATCGCCTCGCGGCCTCCGGCGAGCCTGGTTGTCATGCGCGTGCGCCGCACCGGGTCGCGGCTGATGCTCTGATTGATGGTGCCAGCATCTTTTTTTACCCACCCGTGAACCAGCGCCACATAAGTCTTTTTCACTTCGCGCCGTGCAAACTGCGCCGCCAGTTTGCGATGCGCTTCGTCATTTTTCGCCACGACGATCAGGCCGCTCGTCTCTTTATCGAGCCGGTGGACGATGCCCGGCCGCAATTCTCCGCCTACTTCCGACAGGCTGCCGAAGTGATGCAATAACGCATTGACCAGCGTGCCGCGATTGCGCGCATCGTCGGTCGCGCCTGCGCCGGCATGTACCATCATTCCGGCGGGTTTATTGATCACGGCAAGATCGTCGTCCTCGTAGCGAATATCGAGCGGGATTTCTTCGGCGATGGCTTTGAGTGGAGGACGCTGGGCCTCGCCTAATATATTGATCTGCTCTGTACCGCGCAGTTTTAGCGAAGCTTTAGCCGCCGCGCCAGCCACCAGAACTTTGCCTTCAGAGATCAGTTCCTGAACGCGCGCGCGGCTTATGTTTTCCATCCGCACGGCAAGGAATTGATCGAGGCGCTTGCCCTTGTCGTCATCCGAGACTGGAATCAAGATGGGAAATTTCTGCGCCATTCGCAGAGAAGCATATCAGCAGGTGAGCACGAAGATTCAGAGCGCGAATTGAGGAGCCGCGGTCTACCGTGTCGCTTCCACGGTCTGCGCCGGAACCGGCTTCGATCCCGGCCGCAGCCACCAGATCAAGCCGCCGCCTATCACCAAGCCGATGGCGATCAACTGTGTTCCCGTCATCGCGCCGCCGAAGACCGATCCCCGGCCCGGATCATCGCGCAGGTATTCGAGGAAGAAGCGCGCAATTCCGTAGATGAAGAGGAATGCTCCGAACACCTGGCCGTCAAATTTCCGCCGTTTGAGCAGCCACATCAGGAAAAAGAAGTTTGCCAGCTCGACCGCACACTCAAACAGTTGGGTCGGCTCGAGCGGAATATTCAAAGGCGTCCCGGTGATCGAGTTCGCCAGCGGATTCGTAAACGTAACGCCCCAGAAATGATGTGTCGGCTTGCCGTAGCAGCATCCTGCGGCAAAGCACCCGAGTCGCCCGATAGCGTGACCGAATGCCAAGCCGGGGGCGAACGCATCGCAGGTGCCAAGCGGCGGCATGTGGTGCCTGCGCACATACCAGGCGGCGGCGATAAAAGCCGCAATCAATCCGCCGGAAAAAACCCCTCCAGCCTGCAGCGTCGAAATGCTCAAGATATCGCGGAGCGACATGCCTTCGTTAATCACGTAAAGCACTTTCGCGCCAACGATTCCGCAAAGCACCACGAGAATGCCCAGATTCCACGCCTTCTCGCCATCAATTCCAAGCCGCTCGGAATTGCGGACACTAATCCATAAGCCCAGCAGGACTCCAAGAGACACGAGGAATCCGTATGTCGGCAGAAAAAATCGCCCGAAATGCACAAGTTGCGGATGCACAGGTTATTTTAGATGCGCGAAAATGCGCAGAAGCTATCCGAACCAGTCTAGCAGGAACAGCCGTAGCGGAAAGAAGACTGCGGCGGGCGTTCTTTCTATCTACTGTCTCGCAAGAATCATTCCCCAAGACGTTCTCTTCACGACAGCCTGACCGGGTGCGGCTAACCAAACGCTACGTTCGCCGCATCGCAGAGTTGAAGCATATTCGGCTGGCTGGCACGGAGGTCGGCTCATGAACGCTCGCTTCGTCTGTTTTCTGGTTTTTTGCGGCAGCCTTTTCGCGCAGTCCTCGCAGCCTTCCTTGACGATTTACAACCAGGACTTCGCCGTCGTGCGGCAGGAAATGCCACTGGATCTCAAGGCTGGCGAGAACCAGGTCAACATCAACGACATCACCATGCATCTGGAGCCCGACTCCATCATTCTGCGCGACCCCAGCGGCAAACATACGTTGCAGGTGCTGGAACAAAATTACCGCGCCGATCCGGTCTCGCAGTTTTCATTACTTTCTCTGTACGAAGGCCGCACCATCGATTTTCAGCTGCCTGACCGCACTACGGTGAAGGGCAAAGTTATTCGCAGCGGTTTTGTGCGCGGCGATAGTTTCAATATGGATGGTTCCGGACAGTCCTCGCCCGGCCAGGAAGATCCTATTATTGAGGTTGGCGGCCAATTGCAATTTGGCCTTCCTGGTACGCCCGTTTTTCCCGATCTCACCGGAGAAACGATTCTCAAACCCCGGCTGGAATGGCTCCTCGCGACCGACAAAGCCGGCAAATTTCCGGCCGAATTCTCTTACGTCACCGGCGGCATGACATGGCAGGCCGCCTACAACATCGTCGTGCCAGAGAAAGGAGATCTAGTCGATATCGTCGGCTGGGTGACTATGGACAACCGGACTGGCAGGACATTCGAAAATGCGCGCATCAAGCTGATGGCCGGGGATGTAAACAAGATTCAGCAGCTGGGGATGGCTGGCCGACAAGTCTTTGCCATGGCCGGCCCTGTTGACGCCGTTTCACCGCCGGTCACAGAGAAAGCCTTCGACGAATACCACCTCTACACGCTGCAACGCAAGACGACTCTCCGCGACCACGAGACCAAGCAGGTCGAGTTCATCCGCGCGGCGGGCGTAACGACCAAGCAAATCTACATCTATGACGGCCTCAAGATCGATCTCAACCGTTACAACGGTTGGGGCTGGGACAACATCCGCAACGATCACTCCTACGGTACGGAATCGAATCCCAAGGTTTGGGTCATGCGTGAGTTCCGCAATTCCGAGGCGAATCATCTTGGCATGCCGCTGCCCAAGGGCCGCGTCCGTTTCTACCGCCGCAATGACGACGGACAAGTGGAGTTCACCGGCGAAAACGTCATCGACCACACGCCTCGCGACGAAACCGTCCGCATCTATACTGGCAACGCTTTCGACCTGACCGGCGAACGCCGCCGCACGAATTACGTTATGGACACGAACCGAAATACGGCGACGGAATCGTTCGAGATCAAAATTCGCAACCACAAGAAAGAGCCGGTGGAAGTCCGTGTTGTCGAACATCTCTATCGCGCACTAACATGGGACCTCAGCGCGAGTTCCACCGATTACAAGAAGAGCGACAGCCATACCGTTGAGTTTCCTGTGACCATTGCTCCCGACGAGGAAAAGACGATCACTTATACTGCGCACTACACTTGGTGAAAGCGTGGTGGTGAGAGTCTTTCCCAAGCACGAATTTGTGAATCCACGACGCACGCTGCTTAATCACTAGGATCAGACAATCGTTACCGCGAGGAATTGACTCATGTCACAACACGGATGCACGCACCTCAACCAAATCCGCGACGTCACACCTAGTGGCAAAGGCTGCAAGGAATGCCTGGAGATGGGCGACACCTGGGTCCACTTGCGGTTGTGCCTGGAATGCGGACACGTCGGCTGCTGCGATTCGTCCAAGAACAAGCACGCCACCAAGCACTTTCACCACACCAAACACGCCATTATGCAATCGTTTGAACCGGGTGAGGATTGGCGCTGGTGCTATGTAGATGAGGCGATGGTCTAACGTCCAATGCGGCCCAGCGCCTTGGGAACTGGTCCCGCATGCCTCGCATTACCTTGGTGACCTTACCTTGGGGTTAGATTCTTCTTAAACTTCAGTTCTCATGACGACCCTAACGCGGCGGCGAACGATACCGGGCGCGAAGTCTATAGCCTTGACCCTGGTTGCACTGACCCTAAATTTTTGCGGCGCGAATTATCTGCAGACGCAAGACTCGACAGAAGCCCACCGAAAGGTTGTCAGCCGAGTCGCTCCTGAATATCCCAGCCTGGCGCGCAGTGTGAATATCCGAGGCAACGTCAAAGTAGAAGCGCTGGTCTCGCCCAATGGCACTGTCAAAACTGCGGAAGTGAAGGGTGGTCATCCCTTGCTGGTGCAGTCGGCTCTGAACGCGGTTTACAAATGGAAGTGGGAGCCCGGCGCGAAAGAAACCCGCGAATTGGTCATGATCCAGTTCAGCCCACAGTAGTCCGCATCTTTTTGGCATTACCTTCCGGAAAACTAACCCGCACCTTTTCCCGCACTGCCAGTCTCCGGCACCTCGCGGGGTTTATGGTACAAATTTCTGTGATCCTAATGCGTCCATCGTCTATCTTTTTCTCCAGTCTCCGATCTTCTCTCCCTTCGGCGGGACTCTCATGCTGAGGGGATTTTTCGTAAGCCTCTCGGAGAATCGGCCGCTGCGCAATTTCGCCGAGCGCTCGGCCATCGGCCGCCGGCTCTCCGGACGCTTCGTCGCGGGAACGGAAATCGCTGACGCCGTCCGCGCCACCGAGGCCGTCAACCACTCGGGCATGAGCGTCTCGATCGACAATCTCGGCGAGAACGTCACCAATGCGGAAGAAGCCCGTCACAGCGCCCATCTCTACCACGACATTCTTGACGCTATCGCCGCGAAAGGCCTGAACGCTAACATTAGCCTCAAGCTGACGCACATGGGCCTCGACGTTGACGAAGCTCTGGCTCGCGAAATCGTCAGCGGACTCGTCGCGCAGGCTGCCGCGCTGAATCCTCCGGGATTCGTGCGCGTTGACATGGAAGGTTCGCCCTACACCCAACGCACACTTGATTTCGTTCGCGAGTTGCATCGTGCAGCAGGAAATCAAAATAGCGTAGGCACCGTTATTCAGTCTTACCTCAAGCGATCGGAGCAGGATGTGGAAGATCTGCTGTCGGAAAAGATTCGCATTCGTCTATGCAAAGGCGCTTACAAAGAGCCCGCCAGCATCGCGTTTGAGAATAAAGAAGATGTCGATGCCAACTACGTGAAGCTCATGAAGACCCTAATGAAGAGCGGTATCTATCACGGGCTGGCCACGCACGACGAAAGCATCATCCGCAAGGCGCAGGCCTTTGCCGCTGCCGAAAAACTTCCCCGCGATGCGTTTGAATTTCAGATGCTCTACGGCATCCGCCGCGATTTGCAGCAGAGCCTGGTGCGCGAAGGCTGGCGCATGCGCGTTTACATTCCGTTCGGCACGGAGTGGTATCCATACTTTATGCGGCGTCTGGGCGAGCGTCCGGCCAACGCTCTTTTCATCGCGCGAAACCTTTTGCGGGCGTGAGCGTCCGTGCCATACTCATGGCCCATCCGGGCCAATTCGGAAACCTCATTGCTTTGCTACGCTGAATGCGTGAGATACACCGCCGCACCCGCTCTCATTGAAGCCTTCACCTCGCTGGCCGGCTCTGACATCACTGACGACGCAATCGATCTCACCCGCGCGGCGCTTCTTATTTCGCGCACGCGCTATCCCGATCTCGACATCGAAGCCTATGCCGCTCGCATCGACAGTCTCGCACGGCGCGTGGCTGGTCTGGTTCCCAGCGTAGTCAGGAACACCGTTCCGAGTGGAACTCCGAATCTAGTTCCGAGCCTTGTTCCGAACTTTGACGCGCGGCAAACTATCTCCGCTCTGAATTATGTTTTATTCGGCGAACTTGGACTGCGCGGCAACCGCGACGACTACTACGATCCGCGCAATTCGTTTCTGAACGACGTGCTCGATCGCGGACTCGGAATTCCGATTACTCTTTCGGTCGTTTACCTGGAAGTTGCGCAGCGCATCGGATTTCCCGTCGCCGGCATCGGCATGCCGGGACACTTTCTGCTCAAGTACCGCCCGACCACCTATACGGATTCAGACGGAACTCAGCCCGGTGAGAATGAGGAAGTATTGATCGATTGCTTCAATCAGGGAGACACGCTCAGCCCGCAGGATTGTCAAAAGCGGCTTAATGAAATCTATTCCGGCGAAATGGCTTTGCGTCCCGAGTTTCTGCATCCGGTCAACCGCCGCCAGATTCTTGCGCGGATGCTCAACAACTTGAAGACGGTGTACCTTTCCACGCGAGACTTCCGCAAAGCGCTCACCATCGCGGACCTGATGCTGGTAATCCGTCCGCATTCCGCGGAAGACGTCAAACAGCGCGCCCTTCTGCGCTACAGCATGGAAATGCACAACCTCGCAGCCGAAGACCTGGGGGAATATTTGCGCATCTCCCCGGCAGCGGAAGACGCCGGCGAAGTACGGCAGATGTTTCTCTCTATCCGCAGAATGCTGGCGGCAATGAATTAAGGTCGAGGACTAAGGTCAGAAGCTTTTAAACGCCGAGTTCGCGGAGAACGCCGAGCAAAATCTTCAGGAAATTATCGTGCCATTCCGCCAATGTTTCTCCGCGATCTTGGCGACCTCGGCGTGATACGGTTTTGTCACGGTCCTTATTGTTGGGGCACCGCAGGTTCGCCGCCTTCCGGCGCCAGGGGCAAGCGCGAAGCGCCACGCACAATCTCGCGTTCCTGATCGGAAAACATTCCCTTGAAGCGGTCCGAATCGATGATCTGATCGCGCTGCGCCGGGGGCATGGCGCGTAAGTCGCGAATCGCGGATGTGACCATACGCCGCCGATCCTGCGGCAGTTGCCGCATCTGCCCGAACACCTGCCGAGCCTGGTCTTTTTGTTCCGGCGTCAGATGTTCCCACGTCTCCATCCGGTTCAACATGCGTTGCTGTTGTTGCGGAGGAAGATTGGAAAAATGCTGCAACCGCTGCTGCAATTGCTGCTGCTGCTGTGGCGTCAGGTGGCGAAACTGGGGATCGTTCTGCAGCGCGCGCTGCTGCTCATTCAGAGGCATGTCCTGGTGGTGGCGCAGCCAATCCCCGGCATGACCTTGTTGCATAGGGTGGCCTGGCATGGGATGGCCGGGTTGTGGTCGAGCCGACGGCGGCGGCTGGGAATGAGGCGCAGCAGTGGGTGGACGCTGCTGATTGTTAGGAGGATGCTGCGCGAGACAGGGAAGCGAGACAAGGCAGATCAACACAACTGCCCTCGCCATCCATTGCGCGATGTATTTTCCCTGCCTCACTATTTTTGGCGCTCGCAAAACTCGTGTTCGCAGACTGGTGCTCCGGCCCACGATTTACCTAAGATGCATTCTTCGCTCAACAACTTGTGCTGGGGCGGCTACGGATTTGCCACAACGTCGTGCTGCACTTCCAGATCGTCCAGCAAGTCGAAATCGGAGTACAAGTCGTGGTTCTTGTCCAGAGCCTGCAGATCGCTCACCGCCGTGCCCGGCGCAGTCATTTCCACGGCAGCGATATTATTGGCCCGGTCGATTTCGCCTCCACGGGTAAAGAATAATGCTCCGCCGATTCCCAGCAGCAAAGTCAACGCCGTCGCCAGCACGGGACGGTGGAACCATAGCAGCCAGCCACCCTGCGGCTTGGCCATTTCCTCGCGCATCCGCGCCTGCAGCCGCACATCAAAGTATGGAGAAGGCTCCGGCGCCTGCCATTCATCGAGCAACGACATGGTCCGGCGAAACTCTTCCAGCTTTCCTGTGCACCCGGAGCAAGTCGACAAATGCTTGCTCTCTTCGATTGTGGCTTGGCTCAGTCCAGCAGCCACGTCCGGCATCCTTTCACGAATTTCATCACACGTCATAACCACTTCCCCTCATTCGCCCAATGCGTTTCACAAAACAAAAACCAGCGCTTCCGGCATCGATTCGTTACACGAATTCTTTTAACTGGTCCCGCAATGTTTCATAAGCCCGGAAGAGCAACGATTTGGTCGCCGATTCGCTCAACTTAAGCACTTCGGCAATCTGCTTGTAATCCATCTGTTGATACTTGTGCATGATCACTGCCAGCCGCTGCCGTTCCGGCAAAGCTTCTACTTTGCTGCGGATTGCCAGCATCCGTTCCCGCCGGATCATCGTCTGCTCGGCGGTCATGCCGCTGTCAGGCAGTTCAAAAGTTGTGCCCGTCTCTTCGTCCGGTTCGTCCAGACTGACTGTCGCCTCCGGACGCTCATGCCGCGTATCGCGCGCGTGATTCACCGCCAGGTTCGTGGCGATGCGATAGAGCCACGTCGTAAACTTGGCGCTAGCTTCATAGGTCGCCCGCGAACGGTAGACGCGTAGAAAAACTTCCTGCGCCAAATCCTCCGCAGCCGCCGTGTTGCGCGCCATGCGGTACATAAAACTCACCAGCGGACGGCGATACTTCTGCACCAAATAATCAAACGCGGACTGATCGCCCGCCTTGACTCGCAGCATGACGTCGGCATCCGAGAGTCCCTCGCCGCCAGCCAAATTCAGGCCAGCCGACATCCGCGGGGCCAAGCCGCCCATTAGCAAGCCTCGATCCATGGCGGCAGTGCCCACATCAATCTCAACCCCACGCGGTGTGGAAAGTTGCGTCTCTTTCTCGTTGTCCGCGCTACTGGAAGCCTTTACAGATAAAGGGTTTAGTGGCGCTCGCGAAAATTGTGGATCGCTCGGCATGAACGAATGATTACGGCTGGCGAAGAAAAGCCCGGGACGCCGCTTTTCGGTCCTCCCTTGGCCTGCAGCGGATAGGCTATCATGCGTCCTGCCTACAAGAAACTGTTAAGAAATCATCGGATCCGGCTCCCTCGGACTGCCTGCTACCATTCCGCATTCATGGAACCCGATTCACGCAAAACGATATTTCCGCAAATTCTGTGCAAGGAATCTACGCCTTACTGGTTTCTCCGACTGCCATGATATCTTTCAGGAACTTTACCTTCATCGCTGTGGCGCAAGCCATCAAGACCGGGCTCGCGGCAGTAATTTCGATTTATGCCGCAGAATTGCTGAAGCTGCCGCAAGGCTACTGGGCCGCTATTACCGCCATTGTCGTCATGCAGTCGCAGGTGAAAGCCACGCTCGCAGCTTCCCGCGACCGCCTGATCGGCACCGCCATAGGCGCGTGTATAGGAGCGCTTTTCGTGGCCTTTGTCGGCGACACTCTGCCTTGGTTCGGCGCGGCCATCGTGGTTACCACCCTGATCTGCCAGCTCACCGGCTTGGACCAAAGCTATCGTCTGGCGTGTGTGACGGTCGCCATCGTCATGCTTGTCCCCAATACTCACTCTCCGTGGATGCTCGCGGTTTACCGCTTTACCGAAGTCGCTCTGGGCATCGTGATTGCGCTCGCCGTGAACGCAATTCCGGTGAGCCGTGCCAGTCCTAATCTAAGCACAAATTGAAAGACCGTTTCTGAGGCGCGGCCGACCGCCCCGTCACTCAAAATCAATCTTCTCGAATCCCAAACCCTGCAACAGACTGCTGATGGTCGAAGCCGCATTTTGCTGGGCAGTTCCTAAAATGCCATCGGCCAGCGCGGCTTCTTGCAGTTGGCGTTCCGCCTCCTGGCGAACTTGCGTTTCCAGGTTTGGATCGCTAGGCACGAGCAGGCCGGTTTGCCGGGAATACACTCGCGTCCTCGCGCTGTCGAGCCGCGTACGGAATACCTCCGCAGTGGGAAGATGCAGGCGAATCTTCCTGCCATCCATTCGCACATCGCCCGGCTTTAGATTCGAGAAATCAATGCCGGCCACAACTTCGCCGTGTACCAGCATTAGGAGGCGGTCTCCGGCGAGAAAATCCGGGAAGATACGGTTTTCTTTCGCGCCGGTTACCACTTTGTCCATGGTGTAAACCACGGTCTCCAGCCGCTGTAACTGCTGAATGCGATCAACCACCGTAGGCTGGCTTACATCGATGCTCAAGCTTCTTCCCGACACGGCCGACCATACATGGCTCAACAGGGTTGGCCCGGAATTTCGCGGCAGCAATAACCATCCAAGGGAGCCGACAGACATCGCCCCGAGCAACAGCCCCATGATGAGAGCAAACATAACCGCCGTCCGCGGTCGGGCAGCTTTCGGAAAGGGCCTATCCGCATCGGTGGCGTGATGCATTCCGCAAGGTTATCACCATAGGGTGCGGAATCCAGGGAACGATGCGGGGTGAACGCGGCAAATGTGTTGCATGCTACCCACGGCGTTGACGATTCCGCCCGCATCTGTTTGAATCGAAATAGTTGGGCGCTTAACTCAGCGGTAGAGTGCCATCTTCACACGGTGGAAGTCATAGGTTCGAATCCTATAGCGCCCACCATCAACCAACTGACTTTGCGGACTTTACCCGCGTCGTGCATGTCCATAAATGTCCAGTTGGCTCATTTTTCGTCCGCTTCCTGCTAGCCAAGCACCTGAATGCTCGATATTCTCCGGCAATGATCACCAGAGTAGCCATCCATCTGTAAGTTTCATCTCGCCAAGCTCCCCCTGACTTTTTTGTTTTCATCGAATCTGGTTTTCATCGAATCATGGCCAAGTCCTTCACTTCAGGTCTACGCGCAGACTCTCCACCACTCCGCTAAACGCAAACGGGCTGGTGTAGCTGGCTGAGACCGGCGAACCGCGGTCATAGCCGATGTCGAAGGTGTCGGTGTTGTTGCCGATGCCGGGAATGTGTCCGGAGCCAACAGCTTTGTCATTGATCGAGAGTGTGATGACTCCTGGCACCAGGCGCGGAGGCGTGAGAGGAGCTGTCGTCTGCTCGGGAACAGGATTGTCGGGAGTGAATGCTACCGCTACGGTTACATTGCCAGGAGACAACCGTTCAGACGATACGATTTGTCCAACGCGGTGGCCATTGACGTTACTCTCGTAAATCAGGCTTCCACTCTTTGCGTAGAGCGTGAAACCGCCATAACGGCCGCCCTCCACCACGATCGCACCGGTCGCTCCGCTGGTGGGAATGTTAAGTTCGGCGGTGATGACGTGACCGCGTTGCGATACCCGCGGAGCAGAAGCTGCCGGAATCGGCTGCTGCCCGGAACGGTAGACAAAAGAAGTTTTGGCGTTGGTGATGAAAGGCACATCGTTGCGCAACGGTTCAAGCGGATAAGCATGGTTGCGCTTTGCTTCCGAGTCGAACAAAGCTTCCAGTTCTTTCACCTTGTCTGGATACTGGGCCGCAAGATTGTGGGCCTGGCTGAAATCTTCATCAAGATGGTAAAGCTCCCACGGCTTGGGTTCCGGCGCAGAGTTGAAGGGAGATTTTTCTGTCGGCCACGGAATGTGATCGAAAGATCCCGCCCACCAGCCGTCTTTGTAGATGCCACGACTGCCCAGCATTTCGAAGTATTGCGTCTTGTGGCGGCCGGGCGCGTCGGGATGATCGAACGTGTAAGCGAAGCTCACGCCTTCGAGCGGCGTCTGCTTGATTCCATTCACTTCCGCCGGCGGCGTGATAGAGGCCAGTTCGTAGATGGTCGGCGCAACATCGTTGATGTGCGTGAACTGGCTGCGTATGCCGCCGGCCTGTGTAATGTGACCGGGCCAGGAAACGATGAGAGGATCACGCGTGCCGCCAAGGTGAGAGGCAACTTCCTTGGCCCATTGAAACGGTGTGTTCAGCGACCATGCCCACGCTGTGGCGAAGTGGTTGAGAAAAAGTTCACTGCCCAGGTCGTCGATCTTTTCCAGCCGCTCTGTCACGCTCGGAGCTTTGCCATCAATATTGACTCCGTCGCGGCCCTCGAGAGTTCCTTCGGCGCTCGATCCGTTGTCGCCCGGAATATAAAAGACGATGGTGTCTTCGTTGTGGCCGTCGGCGCGAATGCCCGCGAGCAGACGCCCAACTTCATAATCGGTCTGGGCCAGAAATCCGGCGTAGACTTCCATCTGTCGAGTGACGAGTTTTTTCTGGTCAGCCGTCAGCGAGTCCCAGGCGGGCATTTCTTTGGGCCGTGGCGTGAGTTCAGTGCCGGCGGGAATTACACCGAGCTGCTTCTGGCGTTCGAACGTGCGTTGCCGCAGAACGTCCCATCCTTCGTCGAACTTGCCCTTGTACTTTGCGATCCATTCTTCCGGCACATGGTGAGGCACGTGCGTGGCGCCGGTTGCGAAATAAAGGAAGAAAGGCTTCTCCGACGCCAGCGCGTCGTGACGATGCACCCAGCCGATTGCGTCGTCCACTAAGTCAGTCGTTAGATGTTCGCCCGCGTGCCGCGCCGCGAGCGGATCCACCGGAAGCGTATTGCGATAGAGCGTCGGCTCCCACTGGCTGGTCTGCGCGCTCATGAAACCGTAGAAATATTCGAAGCCGAGTCCCGTCGGCCAGCGGTCAAAAGGCCCAGCAGCATTGATCTCCCACATTGGGGTGTTGTGCCATTTCCCGAATGCGGCGGTGCTATAGCCGTTCTCCTTGAGCACTTCGGCCACGGACGCGGATTCTTTCGGCCATACCGAGTTGTAGCCCGGATAACCCGCCGCAAGCTCGGCGATGTTGCCGAAGCCCATCTGGTGACTGTTACGCCCGGAAAGTAGAGCGGCGCGGGTCGGCGAGCACAAGGCATTGACGTGAAAACGGTTGTAGCGAAGCCCGCTATCGGCCAGTTGCTGAAGGCCTGGCGTGTCAATCGGTCCGCCGAAAACGCTGGTCGCACCGAATCCCACGTCGTCAAGAAGAATCAACACGACGTTCGGCGCGCCGGCATGCGCCTTGGGACGCTGCGGCCAGTCCGCCTTTGAGTTATCCCGCGTGTCGATTGTTCCGTTGAACGCCGGATCAGGCTTGGGAAGCTTATTGTCGTCTTGCCCAGCTGCAAATGAGAAAAAGGCGAAAAGAAAGAGGCTTATAAGAAAATGGCGTTTCATTTTATCTCCGGATACCATACAAACCTGACTCTTCAAAGTTTCATTGCGCGCGCACGCAGCGAAAACCGAGATGATTTGTGCCGGTTTCCGGATCTCCCTTTCCCCGCGCGCCGGGCATATAGCGTTCGCAATATTGATCGGTACAGAGATACGATCCGCCCTTCTGTACGCGTTTCTGCACGCCGGGCTCCTGCGGATCGAAACTGTCACGCGGCCCCTCAGGATTTTGCGCGAGAGATCCCTCACGGCTTAATCCCGCGTAGTAATCCGGGCGATACCAGTCCGAGACCCACTGCCAGACGTTGCCGGACATGTCGTAGAGGCCATAACCGTTCGGCTCAAACGAGGCGACTGGAGCTACGCCTGCGTAGCCGTCTTCCGAGGTGTTGTGATCGGGAAAGTGTCCCTGGAACGTGTTGGCCCGCCATTTGCCGCCGGGTTTCAGCTCGTTGCCCCAGACGTAGTTCTGGCGATCGAGCCCGCCACGAGCGGCGAACTCCCACTCGGCCTCCGTGGGCAGCCGTTTGCCGGCCCATTTTGCGTAGGCCATCGCATCCGGCCAGGCGATGTGAACCACCGGATACTTTTCTTTTCCTCGCAGATCGCTGTTCGGGCCCTCGGGATGCCGCCAATTCGCGCCGCGCACAAATCGCCACCACGCGAGAGGATCGTTCAACGAAATCGGATTCGCGGGGGGCGTGAATACAACCGAACCGGCAGCTAACTCGTCCGGCCCCAAGTTGGCAAACTCTTTGGGATCAAGCGGACGCTCGGCGATGGTCGCATAGCCTGTTGCTTGCACGAATCGCGCAAACTCTTCGTTGGTCACGTCCGTACGATCCATCCAGAAGCCTTTCACTTCCACTTGATGAACCGGCTGCGAATCCTCCATGTGATCGCTTCCCATCCAGAAGCGCCCGCCCGTTATCCACACCATGCCTGCCGGGACGCCTTGTGAACTCGAGGACTTTGCCGAAGCGACCGGGTATGTCGCACTCTCCAATGCCGCTGCATGCAGGGAATGACGCGACAGCCCCCGATCGCATTGCATCGGACCGCTGCTCGCCGCCGCGGCATTCTGAGTAACAGCAGAACGATCCATGACGAGCCCACAAATGCACAATACGAGCGCCAGAATGCGTCCTGCCGCAACCAACGATGAACTGCGCGATTTTTCTTTTGCCATCATGATCACTCGCCGCTCTTGGTTACATCTTTCGCAGCTTCGCAAAAGGGCTTGGAGTCTTTGTTGTGGTGAATTCGTCCATTCAATACGTCATCCCAAGTGATGTAGGGGTAGAGATGATGAGCTTTGGCCTGCTCTTCGAACAGAGCTTTTAGTTCAGCCAGTTTCTCGGGATACTTTTTGGCTAAGTCAATTCGCTCGGTGTAGTCCTCATTGAGGTTGTAAAGCTCCCAGGCATTTTCATCAAAAGCCTTTTTGCTTTCGGCGTTTCCGGTGATAAAGCTGTTTGGGTAAGCCAATTCCGCTTTCCAACCATCGTGATAGATCGATCTCGCGCCAAAGATGTAGTAATACTGCAGCGTGTGACGGGAAGGCGCCTTGGCATCGTCGATCGAATACGCCAACGATGTTCCTTCGATGGCCTGCTGCTGGACTCCCTTAATCTGCTCAGGCGCCTTGACGCCCACGAGATCGAGCGTCGTCGGAAGAATGTCGATTACATGGCTGTACTGGGTGCGAATACCCCCTTTGTCCTTAATGCCTTTCGGGTAGAAGACGATGAGCGGATTGTGAGTGCCGCCTTCACTGTTCGCATCCTGCTTCCAGAACTTGAAAGGGGTGTTCGCTGCCTGTGCCCAGCCGAGCGGATAATTTCCCTGGGTGGCGGTGGACGTGCCGATCTCCCCAATCTTGCCCAAGTTATAAGAAATAAGTTGTTTGTCCGTTAATTTGTCGGCACAAAAAGAGCGATCAACGTCCCCGTTCAAAGTGCCTTCTTTGCTTGCGCCATTGTCGCCGAGCATGACGAACACGAGCGTGTTGTCCAGTTGGTTGATCTCTTTCAAGTGATTGATCAAACGGCCGACTTCATAATCCGTGTACGTCAAATAACCCGCATACACTTCCATGAAGCGTGCATAAAGCTTCTTTTCATCTTCTGATAATTGATCCCAGGCTTTAATGTCCGGGTTCCGATCGGGAAGTTTCGCATCAGCCGGGATAACTCCGAGCTTCTTCTGGCGTTCAAATACCTCCTCACGGTAAGCGTCCCAGCCCTTGTCGAACTTGCCCTTGTATTGATCGCTCCAGTATTTGTCGACCTGGTGCGGAGCATGAGTCGCGCCCGGCGCGTAGTAGAGGAAGAAAGGTTTGTCGGGAGCTGCCTTCTTCTGACGATCGATATAACTGATGGCTTTATCGGTGATCTGAGCGCTCAAGTGGCGTCCATCGGGACGGGCGTGAGCCTGATCTTCCACCAGGTCCGGCTTGTATTGGTCGGTTTGCGAACCAAGGAATCCGAAGAAATGATCGAACCCCTTTCCCGTGGGCCAATGATCGAATGGGCCAGCATCGGTCGCTTCTTCATCCGGGGTCACGCCGTACTTGCCAACCGCAAACGTGTTGTAGCCATTGTCACGAAGAATTTCTGCGATGGTCCCGGCCGTGGAGGGAACTCTACCGTCCCAGCCGGGGAATCCGGCGGAGAGAACAGTGTGCGAAAATCCAGAAACGTGCACCGATGCGCTGTTACGGCCAGTTAGCAGCGCTGAACGGGTGGGCGCGCATATCGCGGTTGTATGGAAGTTCGTATAGCGCAAACCATTGGCAGCCAGACTGTCGAACGTGGGGGTCTGGATGAGCCCGCCGAATGTTCCGGCAGCGCCATAGCCCACATCATCCAGCAGGATCCACACTACGTTTGGGGCGCCAGCAGGTGCTTTCGCAGGCTCCGGCCACCATTCTTTCGACTCGGCAAGAGTTCTGCCGACGACTCCTTGATATGGCTGTGTCGTTTGCGCCTGCAGTGCGAATTCCGCGCTCGATGCAAGTATTAACGTTAGTGTTAACACCTTCAATACGCTGTTTTTTTTCACAGAAGCCCCCCCGGGAATTGTTTTGTGCCGCGACTGCTTACTTCACCATCGGTCCATTGGCCGCGAGTTCGCTGCCTTCAACCTTTGACTTGAAAATGGGCCACAGCAATTGCGCGTACCACTGATCGCCCTGGTAATGCGTGATCCCGTAGGACTTTGGATATTCGCGAGAGATATGCGCCGTGCCAAAAATGACGTCCCACAAAAAGAACATGTTTCCAAAGTTGCCCTTGTAGTAGCCGATACCATCATCGGTTGTGTCGGCATGATGGGCATGATGCGTGGCGGGCGTCGAGATCAGCCGCTCCAGCACCCAGGCAATAGGATGAAGAACCTTGTACTTATAGAAGGGTTTGTCCCAGGGAATGCTGGAATGCGCCAGAGTCGTGATTATGCCCTTCAGGCCAAGAACAATCAGTGCCGGACCACCCAAACCCACATACACAAGAGCCGCGGTCAGATAAATCTGCGAAAAGAAAATCGTGTAGATCACATTTTGGCGGCTCGCCATAGCCATACCCATATAAGCGGCCGAGTGGTGAGTGCGGTGGAATCTCCACAGCCAAGGAACCTGGTGATGCAGACGGTGATACCAGTATTGGGTCAGGTCGTCGGCCACGCAGATGATGAATACTCCCCAAAAGAACGGAACCCAGGCGAAATGGTTCTTCAGGCCGGGCAGAACAATGGGCAAAACCCTCAGGCCGAAATAAGTGACAATCGGCCTTATGACGATGTAGGACGCTGCGAAACAGGCAATATCCGTGGACCTTTCATTCTTGGTCCACCGCCCTTCGTACAGCCCGAACGAGAACTCCAATATCCCCAGAACAAACACGAAGAGAGTGAGGGCGTAGTTGTTGAGGGGGCCGAGAGCTTGTTCAAAGGACTGATAGTAGTGCAGCAGTGGAACCGAAGTGTTCGGTGTCTGCTGCCACGGTCTCTGGCCGGTGAAATAAAACGTAAGAAACATGAGCGCGACCGGCAGCGCATAGATCAGCACACTGGCCAATCCGTTGCTGATGATCCTTTCCCGAACTTCGGCATCCATTTTCATAAAACGCCCTCCGATTATTTGGCTTGTGAAGAAACCTGTTCTGTCGCGGATTTGCTTGTCAGCGCCTTGCGGGTAAGGTGCATGCCGCCCAGCAGAATCAGAAGAGGTACCGCGGTGGCAACAAGGCCTACCACAATTTTTTTCGCTAACAGCGTCATGTCCTGTAATCGCATGTCATCAATCCTTGTCGCTTCTTGAAAAATCTCAACCCGTAACGCGAACCGAACATTACGGCTAGAACGTGAACTTTGCCGCCAACTGGATCTCTCGCGAGATGCGTTGGAATGTTGTTGGTGAACCCGCCGAAGAGATGGTTCCGAAAGCGGGAGAAGCCGCGATGTTCGGTATAAGCGTAGTGCTGGTTGAAGCAGGGCTCGGAGCCGTGGCGGACGGATTGTTGAACTGCGGCGTATTAAAGAGGTTGAAGAACTCGCCGCGGATTTGCAGGGTTTTCGATTCGGTCACCTGGAAATTCTTGAAGACCGAGAAATCCACGTTCTTCGTTCCCGGACCCTGAAGAATGTTGCGTCCGGAATCCCCCCACTGTCCGTTGGCAAGTGGCCCGGTAAGGGGAATACTGACAAATGCAGAGGTGTTGAACCATTCTTTCAAGTTGCGTTGATTCGTCGGCAGCGATCCAGTGCCGTAGCCAGGGACAAGCTCCGCCCGGGGTGTAAGACCGTCGCCTACTCCGTTGGCGGAGGTCACGGAAAACGGTATGCCATCGAAGTACTGAAGAATGGCATTCACCTGCCATCCCTGGATCACTGGCCTCAGCTTACCTTCGGCTTTGAAGGGAAGCTGATAATCCGCGCTGGCCACAAAGCGATTGGGAACGTTCAAGTCTGAATTTCCGTAGTCGGCACGGATGTCGTAGGGGTTTACAACGGCACCTGGGCTGCTCGTGTTTTCGTCGAGGGCGTGGCTGTAGGTATAAGAAGCAAGAAAGCTCAACCCGCGCGCTCGGCGCTCGGCCGTAACCTGCACCGCGTTGTAGCTGGAAAGCTGATTTGTCTGAAGCTGGAATATCTGTGCAAAGAACGGATAAGGACGATTTACCGTGATATTCGTCGTCCCCGGCGAACCGGCATTGATGTCGACAAGGTCATCGAGATGAAGACCCCGCGTTCCGACATAAGCAACCGTGACTGTGGTTGAAGGGGCGACCTCCTGTTGAATGCTGGCATGCCATTGTTCGCTGTAAGGTGTCTTGGCATGAGGATCCTGGGCGAAGACCGGCAACCCTGCCGGCAACGCGCTGGCGTTCGTTGCCGGAGTGTGGACGAATCCATCGGACGCGAAGTTGAAAGGCGTGCCGTTCGTCGCATTCGCACCGTAAACCGATGAGTTATTAAATGCCCAGTAGTCGATTGCCGGCGCATTGTTGGAAAGTCCGCTTGAATTCGTGACGTTGGGCGCTGAATAATAAAGTCCGTACCCTGCATGGAAGACAGTCTTGGCTGTTACCTTGTACGCAAATCCCAGGCGCGGCATAAAGTTCAAATTGTTACCGCTCAAACCGCTTCGCGGCACTCCGTGCGTGCCTACCTGGAAGAGTTGAGTCGTCGAGAGGCTGGGGACGAAGTTGTACATGCGGTTCTCGACTTCGGTCCAGGGCCATCCCAGGAAGTTCTCGTAGCGGACGCCCAGGTTTAACGTAAGCCTGCTCGTGACCTTGTAGTTGTCCTGTACGTAAAACGACAGGTCCGTTTGCCGGAATCCGAATCCTTGATTGTTCAGAAATGCGTATACCCCGGTCTTCGGCGCTCCGAAGAGTAGATCGGTCCACGGCAGCCCGCTGTAGACCGTGCCGAATGAAAGCGCGCCGTGCTCGTCTGCGGTCTGGAACATGTTGTATTCGAGTTTGACTAATTCGAAACCGATATCGAGCGAGTGCTTGCCGCGAACGAGGTTGACGTTGTCATCCAGCTGATAATTGTTGGTCCCAATGTGCGTGGGACTGTTGCCGGCATCACCAATTGCGGTGGCCCCGGCGAAGTTCATCACGGGCAAGCCGTCGGAGTTTCGATTGCCTGCGATGTCTACGCCCGGAATACCGAGCTGCGTTGGAATATTCAGTCCCGCATCCCAGTTCTGCGCGTAGACGAAGAATCGAGACCAGCCGAAGCGCGCTGAGTTAATTGTGGTCGGCGAGAAGATATGGGTTTCGCCGACTACTGCTTGGTGCGCAGGATCCTGTGCGGGTCCGCAGATGACCGTTCCTACCAACGGCACCGGTAGAATGCCGGGCTGCGAGATGTTGTCTCGGGCCTGGCTGTAACGGACGAAAGCGCTGTCAATATCGGAGAAGCGATGGTCCACCTTCACGTCGAAGGCGTCTTCCGTCACCGAGCGTTCGGGATTGAAAAGGAAGTTGTTGGCAATCGTCGCGCCCGGTACATTGGGTGACGCGTACGTGTGGTAGAGGTTCAGAATATTCGCCCCGGTCGGATTCACATCGCTTAGAGGAATGAAATTATTGGCGTATGCCACTCCCGTCTTCGGATTCTTGATGGTTTGCGAATAAGCGGAAAAGTCGTAGCCGGTTGGAGTCAACTTGAAGTCAGGCACAGTATCGACGTCGGTCAAACCCTGCCGAGTGCGCTGTCCCGAGTAGTCCGCGAAGAAGAACGTCTTGGGATTGTCCCTGTGAAAGAGCGGGCCGCCGAAGGTTGCGCCGAACTCGTTCATCCGGAAGCCGGGTTTCGCGGCGGTGTCAAAGTAATTTCTGGCGTCCAGAGCGGAGTTGCGGAGAAATTCAAAAACCTCACCGTGATACCGGTTGGTGCCGGATTTATAAACCATGTTGATGGTCCCGGCGTTCCCGCGTCCATAGCGCGCGTCGGCGTCCGTGGTTTCTTCCGAGAATTCCTGCACGGCGTCGATGGGGGGAAAGATGACTACGCCGAGACCGTTATGGTTCTCGTTGTCGCCGATACCATCCAACAGCAGACGATTTTCCTGATAGCGGAGACCGTTGAATGCATACGACGACGGCCCGCGCTGTTGCGCATAAGGGACGCTCACAATCTGAGTTTGAGCAGGAACAACGCCAGCGCCCAGGCCTACCAGTTCGGCAAAGTTGCGGCCGTTCAGGGGAAGATCTTTAACAGCTTCCTCCGTGCGAAGGTTGGAGACAGTGGAAGTCTCAGATTCCAAAAGTTCGTTGGTGGCCTCGACCGTGACTGTCTGAGAGGCTTGGCCGACCACCAGGACCGCATCTGCGGCGGCGCGCTGGCTTACCTCCAGCCTTATATGCTCCTGAACTTTGCTAAAGCCTGCAGCTTCAAATACGACGGTGTAATCTCCGGGAGCCAATGGCGGAGATACATAAATCCCCTGTGAATCCGTAACGGTACCGTTCGCCAATCCGGTCCCGTCATTTCGTATGCTCACCTGGGCTTGGGCGATTACTGCACCCGAATTGTCCCGCACCACACCGGTGATGGTGCCGGTTTCGACGATTTGCGCCGGAAGTACCGCTGCCGCGCCCATAATCGCCAGAAAAAAAAACAGCAAACGCCCCAAGTTTTTCATAATGATCTTCTCCGTATTCCCGTTATTACAAGTATCTAAATCGGTATACTTGCAATTTGTGACATGGCTCTTTCCATGCGCCAAAAACGCTGGAATTCATTCAGGCCTTCAATCTACTAATTAATTACGACGATTTCAGGACGGGCACAACACTTGCGCTGCCCGTCTATATACACACAACGCAGCAACTGCGACAACAGTTCGTTTTTGGATGGGGGAGGGACATTTTCACTTAAACCTAGCCGTAATTGACACGAGAACGACGACTCGCTGGGAACTATAACGCACTATCCCTAGTTTGTCTACTCAAATACTTGTGATTAAGCATCAATTTTTCCGTTCGATTTCAACCGGAAGATTTGTGCTTATATGTGCAAGTTTGTGCTCCCCAGGCCTATTTGTAGGAACGATGAATGATGAATAGAGAACGCACCGGCATGCGAGCAATCGCCTGCACCCAGCATTATTCTCGCCGAGGATTCTCTGGAGCACTCTGTTGGGCCGTGGCAACGATTTGCCGGATCTGCTCTGTCCGAGGATCACTTGGCGCTTGTTTCATGAAGAGGCTGAACTCTTCTGCGGCTTCTGGTATGCGATCAAGCCGCATCAACAAATCACCCCGGACTAGATGCACATCGGGAAAGTTTTTGTTAACCAGATTCAAGGTGTTCAATGCCAGAACGTATTGGCCTTGACCATATAGACTTTTCGCCAGCTCAAGCCGGCCTTGCCAGGAATTTGTCTCGATATTGACGGCATGCCGCGCAGCCTCCGCAGCCTTGGGAAATTCCTTTGCGTTGTTATATGCAGTCGCGAGCGCTACGTACGATGCTGCTTCGTGGGAATCAAGGGCGACGGCGCGGATTGCATCTTCGATTGCTCCATTAGAATCATTCCCCGCCAACTTTACAAAAGACCGCATCGAAAATGCACGCGCGCAGTGGGGATCGATTTCCAGGGCGCGGCCTATTTCGGCCTCGGCCCCCGGCAAATCCATTTTAATGAAACGTTTCTGCGCCGATTCCAAATGCCTGGCAGCTTTCGCCGGAATACTTAATTGAGCCACAGAGACCGCATATGGCGGGGGATTCGGTGCAATTGTCGCCGAAGCCACGGGAACGCTGGATACGTGGACTTCCTGTTGAGCGTTGTCTTTCGAAATCTGAGCGACTGAAGTGACCGACACTAGAAGAAGAAGCGATAACCACCGGGCGTCAAAACAATGCCTAATCGATAAAACCCAATTAAGTCGATTTCTTTTGTTGCTATGAGAGCTATTCTGGGCCGATTCAATGAAGGATTGGAGATAGTTACGACGATAATCCACGCCCGTCCGTGAGTCTCATGAAGGGTTGCCTCAATGACAGTTAGCTCAGGTGCACGTTGCCATTATAAACGCCGACGATCACCTGACGACAACTTTCCTGTGATTGCGGAAAATCCATCACTGCTGGTCGAGAGCATTGCGCCAATTGTGCCATCAACTCTGCCCCAGGAACGGCGTTTTATTTTTGGCCGGCGCGAAAGCCGCGGAATTCGGAACGCTTTCGGCACTTTACCTCATCGCCTCTGCGCCGTGTTCAGCGCGTACTGCCGGCAATGTTCCAGGTAAGCAGACTCATGGCTGGCAACCAGTTGAACAATACTCGTCCACAGCCACGACGGCGCGTCCAGGTTCTTGCTGCGATTCTGTTTCAGGCGTGCGCGCCACCCTCTTCGTTCATCCTTGCCCATCTGCCGCGCGTGCGCTTCGCCGACGACGGATGCCAGGAACCGCGCCGCGCCTATCGCCTCTTCGCGCGTGAGTTGATCCATTTCCAGTTTGAGGTCTTGCGGGAGCAGTTCGCGAAGGACAGCGGGCGTCCCCGAAAAATGTCCCGCCAGCATGCGCTGTCCGAGGAACGGCGACAGTTTTCGCGCGCCCTCGACAACGCGCTTTGCATAATCCCGCGGCATAGGCGCTCTGGCGGAATGCGGTGCTGCTGCCGGAACGGCCTCCTTGATGTCGACCAAACAAAAGCCTTCACTGTTTTTCTTCTTTTTACCGATACCCAACAGGACGGCAAACCGCAGCCGACCGAGAGAGCTGCACCCCTTCATCCAAAAGGCGGCATCGAGGACTTCGACTTCGTCATCCTTGTCGCGATCTTTAAGGGACGTGATGAGGTCGCGCACTTCCGGAAGTTTGAATATTCGTTGAATCTCTTTCCTTTCAGCAGCGGTAACAGGCCAGAAGCGCTTTCCCATCGGAATCTCAGGTCTCACGTCTTCAATGCGCTCTTCCGCCAGATGGCGCCAACGCCGCTTCAAGGCGCGTTTCAGCACGCGCTGCACAGATACAGGCGCGTCGGATTTTCTTGGATTTGCGTCCGGATTGGCCAGCGCAGCTTCATATCCTTCCATCATTTGTTCCAGCATGAGCGCGGTCGTCACCCCGGGCAAATCCGATCCGCGAATAGCAGTTGCCAGCGACAGCCCAAGACGAATGAGATCGTGGGCAGGATTTCCTATAACCGTCTGATCCAGGTCCCTGATAGCAATCTTCACGCGCCCCTTGGCGTCGGCCACAGGCCCCAAGTTTCCCAGATGGCAATCGCCGCAAATCCAGACGGGCGGACCCTGCGGCAAAGACCGGGCTGTAGACGAACCAAGCCATTCGTAAAATTTAAGGGTGCTCCCGCGAACGTAGGAATGTGCTGAGCAGGCCATCTTCAGCCGCCGTCGCTCAGTCAGTACAACCTGCCGACGCTGTGGCGGGCAAATATCGGTGCTGGTTTTCATTGGACCTTCATATGGGGGCGGGGATGGCGGAGGCCGACAGATGTCGGCCTCCGCAACGCGCGCATACGCTAGGCAGATTTCCGCAACTTCACCTTGTTTCCCGCAGCCTTCTTTCGGACGCCCGACTTCCTGGCTTCTCCCGCAGCCTCCTTGTTAAGCTCTTCATCGTCTTTAAGGTTTTCGACGCCTTGTTCCAGGGCAGGAGAGTCCACAATTTCCCAATCACCGCCTTCATTCCATGGACCGCGCGCATCCGTTTCGCCTTCATCGCCAACACCCGTTGAGTCGTTGAAATATTGATCGACCAGCACAGGCGTTGGAGCGATCTTACCAATGACAAAAGGATCCTTGCCCATGCTTTCGAGCGCCGCCGTGAACGCTTTCATATGGGTGATCTCGCGCGTCATCAGAAATTGCAGTGTGTCGATGGTTCCCGAATCATCAGTAAAGTTAATGAGCCGTTCGTAAACGATTTTGGCACGAGCCTCGGCGGCAATATTGCTGCGCAGGTCGACATCGAGTTCGCCCGTGATTTTCAAATAGTCCGCAGTCCAGGCATCACCCATCGAATTGAAGAGATTGACCCCTCCTCCCCCCGCAATGGCGATGAGTGGATCGACTTCAGCGGCATCGCGGCCGAATTTTAGCGGTTTCAGGTGCATGCGCGCGAGAGTGCCGACGACTTCGAGGTGACTAAGTTCCTCGGTGCCGATATCCATCAGCAGGTCCTTGCGTTCAAGATCGTCGCAATTAAGGCCCTGAATGGAATACTGCATGGCAGCAGCAAGCTCGCCATTTGCCCCGCCGAATTGCTCCAGCAGCATGTTGCCAAACCTGGGATCAGGCGTGCCAACATTTACCGTGTACATCAGCTTTTTTATATGATGGTACATAACTTCATTTCCCTCTTTTCCTGCAAATGATTCCTGCGGCAATTACCGAAGGGTGGATTCGATACAAGAGTGTCCTCTCTATTCATAGCCTTGATAAGCAAGAAGGCCAATCGGCGGCGTCGCGTAGGAACACTTACATTTTCCTGTATCGCTGAGGGAAATCGCGTTGTCGCCCGGCTACAAGCGTAGACTCATAGAAGAAGTTCTTTTCGAGAAGAGTTGCTCCATTGGAAAAGCAAGCGATTGGCGTCCTAAGCAGGTTTGTCGTGGCCAATGACATGGATACCGAAGTCAAGCGAGCTTTCATTCTCCGTCCGCACCTTGTCGACAGTGCCGAAGGGTTTGTCCGGATGGATGTCCTCAGCCCAGAGGACATGCCGAACGAAATTTGGCTGATGACATATTGGGCCGATATTGCAAGCTACCGGACATGGCATAAAAGCCATGCTTATCATGAATCGCATGCGGGAATACCGAAGGGATTGAAGCTTGTGCCGGGCAGCGCCGCCTTGCGTATATTCAACCTCATTGCCTCCTAAGAAATAATGATCTCCTGAAGATGGCCGGCACAGGCGTAAGAGTTGCTTGTGCGTCCGGTCGGCTTCTCTGAGCGATTCAGCCTTCGTCACAACGCAAGCGCACTCAGGAAAACGGCGATGTAGCTGGCCCACTCCAAGCGGTCAATAGCTTTTGGGTCGTGGAATTGATGTCAACGTTACTCGAAACAACGCGCGATTTCATTATTGAAAGGCAAGAGGATCTCGCCCGCGAAATTGTTGAGCGCCACTGGCAACTTAAGCCCTCTTTGGAACAACGGTATGGAGACAAAGGGAGGGCGAGGTGTTTGGAAGATGCCCGTTACCACCTCCGGTATCTCTCGGAAGCCGTCGGAGCGCGGGAGCCGGCTCTGTTCGTCCACTACATCACGTGGGCCAAAACAATGCTTCTAGCGCGCAGTATCCCGGTTGAGGATTTGGTGGAGAATCTCGAAGTGATGCTGGATGTCTTGGGAAAAGAACTTCCTGCGTCGATGCAAAGGCCTGCGGTGGATTATGTGAAATCCGCCATTGAACGTCTGACGCTTGCAAACGATAACTCATCGTTTCTCGACCCTCGTCAACCGCTGGCCGAACTCGCCAACCAATACCTAGGCGCGCTTCTTCGCTACGACCGACACTCGGCATCGGCTCTCATTTTGGGAGCCGTGGAAAACAAGGTCAGCATCAAAGAAATCTATTGCCATGTTTTTGAGCCTTGCCAGTACGAGATTGGCCGTCTCTGGCAATCGAACGTTGTTAGTGTCGCTCAGGAGCACTATTGCACCGCTTCCACGCAGTTCGTTATGTCGCAGCTCTATCCCTACATTTTTCGTTCGGATCGAACCTTCCGAGGCACGATTGTCGCGGCCTGCGTGAGTGGAGAGCTCCATGAAATTGGCGCACGCATGCTTTGCGACCTGCTTGAGATGGAAGGATGGAACACAATCTATCTCGGCGCCAATGTCCCGGCAGCCGGCATTGTCGATGTGCTTCGCGACAACCATTCCGATATTCTCGCCATCTCTGCGTCCATGACTTTTCACATTCCCGCCGTGCGGGAGGTAATCGCGGCGGTGCGTTTGGCAAGTCCTGAGACGAGAATTCTCATCGGCGGTTACGCTTTCAAAATCGCGCCCACTCTCTGGCGCGATGTCGGGGCTGACTACTGGACCAAGGATGCCTCCGACGCGATATCTCTGATGGACGGGCTCGACGATAAGATGGCTGGTGCCCAGTAGTGTGCAGCTTCGCACGATGACGGATCGCAGAAAGTGAAGCCCGATCGTAGGGGCTCGGAGTGGATGCTATGAACGCAAATTCTTTGGGCGACATGGATAGCGACGATCGCCTTTATAGCGAGCTATCCCGGGTGAACAATGAGCTGATCAATGCCCAGAGAGATCTTGTTCAAAGAAATGTTCGACTTGAGCGCGCTGAGGAGGCGCTGCGCAAGGCTCACGGTGACTTGGAGCGGCAGGTCCAGGAACGAACGAGAGAGCTGGAAAATACCCTCTCTGCTTTTCGAGAAGAAGTCAGCGTTCACCAGAAGACAGAAGCAAAATTACGGGAGCTTTCGTTAAGTGTACTTCGCATTCAGGACGAGGAACGACGTCGTGTGGCGCGGGACTTGCACGATACTGTTGGCCAAACGCTGACTGCGTTGAAGATCACTCTGAGTACACTGGAAAATGCGGTTGCGCGATACCCTCAAGTGGCCGACTTTTTCGCTGAACTAAACGGGCTTGCCGATCAGGCCCTTCGGGAAATCCGGACCACATCTTATCTCTTGCATCCTCCGCTTCTTGATGAGGCGGGTTTTGCTGCCGCCGCTTCCTGGTATGTCGACGGATTCAACAAGCGCAGTCCTATTCAGGTAAGACTCGAATTGCCTGAGGGCATTCGTCTTCCCGACTCGGTTGAAATTGTTTTATTCAGGGTCTTGCAAGAGAGTCTGACGAACATCACCAAACATGCGGGATCTGCGACGGTCGATGTGCTTCTGCAAGTCGACCAAAACGTAATATCTCTTTCAGTCAGGGACTATGGTAGCGGAATTTCGGCCGAGAGACTTGCGAAAATGAACGGTAGTGGATCGGATGTCGGAGTCGGAATTGCTGGTATGCGCGAAAGGCTTAAGGAGTTACGAGGCAGTTTAGAAATCGAGTCTGATTCCACGGGTACCCTGCTGAAAGCCTCGATACCGTTGCCTGAAGCTGTTTAGTCGATCAAAACAAAATAAAATTATCCGCCGATGATAGATGTTTCTATCTCGCTTTGCGCTCGGAGACACCGACACCGGACGGAGGTTGACGCTTGATTTAGCGTCCAGGTCCGCGCTGTCCGCACGCCAATTACCATCCGCTCTCCAGAAAGAGAATTAACTTATTTGTAAACTTCCCGACCACAAAACGGCATCAGAGGAGGATGCCGCAAGATGTTCAGGCCGCGCCGCAGGAAATTCGCATTATGGTCGTCGATGACAGCGATCTGATGCGACGCAGCCTGCGGACTTTGCTGGAGGGACAGGACCACTGGAAAGTATGCGATGAGGCCTCGAATGGCCAGGAAGCTGTAACGAAATTCAGTCACGAGAAATTCGATCTCGTCGTACTCGATTTTCAAATGCCCGTGATGGACGGGCTGGAAGCTGCCAGACAGATCACGGGGCAATCTCCGGGCATGCCCATCCTGATGGTTACCATGCACGCGTCACCTCAACTCGCGCAAGAAGCGCGAAGAGCCGGAATTCGCGGAGTCTGTGGCAAGGCCGATATCAAATGTGTCGTGGAAGGGATCGAGGCCATCCTGCAGGACAAGCCCTATTTCCAAAGCTAGAGTGATGAGAGCGCCGGTTATTTTCACCCTTCGCGGAATTCTGGTGCCCGTTAATATGTCGCTGCCGCGCGCCAGCAGTCATCTACGTTGTGATCTGCTACGTTGTGATCTGCCGGTTGGCGTTGCCGCTTAATTCTTGGGAAAGTTAGGGTCGGCTTTGATCTCGCGAATCTGTTGAATATGTCGCTCGGCATGCGTGGAGATTTCAAGCATCCACTGCCAACAGTCGATCGGTTCCCTCGTGCCGAAGCTATGGGCGCGCAAGTCGTCTTGGGTGGATTTGATGTATTCGATCATGGTCGAACGCAACGTCTGAAACTTTGCCAAGGCTTGTCCGAGGTCTTTATAAGTGTCGACCTTCTCGTGCCCGCCGCCGGTTTTTGTATGCACAACGCGATCAATGCCGTACCACATGATATCCGCATCGGTATTCGACGATTTCTTGCCTTTCATATCCGGGGGCGCCTTTACCGACTTCATCAGATCGCGCCAATAATCAGGTTCGGCGACCGCCAAATGAGAAACGCACTCCCGTATAGACCAGCGATCGGGGGAGGCGCGGTATTCGAGCTGAGCCGTTGAAAGTCCTCGCACCTGCTCGGCCACATTTGCCCGGTCATTTCAAAGTGCACCAGTAAGTGTTCCCGGTCCTCGTCCGTCATTCCAGTCATACCGGCGGCGGAGAGATGTAAGGCAATCACAAGAAGCGGCAAAAAACGTAGGGTTCTCATAGCAAATAGACCTCTTTCAGCAAACTCAGGAAAACGTATTTTTCGGTAGTAAACCTCTTCCTGTGGGCTCACAACGGAAGCGTCACTTTCGTCGTTGCGAGAAAAGCCACTTTGGCAGCGCCGGTTCGGTGAACGCCAATCCGGTTGCACCATTGTGATCTACTCCCGCGTACTCGGTGTAGATCGGGTGTCCGCCCGCTTTCCGCCGTGCCGCAATACGGTCACGCGATGAGGACACAGGAACCACCTCGTCGGCGTCCCCATGGAAGTCCCACAGCGCTGTCTCAATCGATCCCGCGCCATCATCGGGCGAGACTCCCCCACAGCAGATCACCGCGGCGGCGAAAAAATTCGGGCGATTCCCCAGCATATTCCACACGCCCGCGCCTCCCATCGAGTTCCCGGCTACATAGATTCGCCGTTCGTCGATGCCGAACTTACGGCGCAAGCCCTCCACGATTTCCAGCGCTAGCCGATTCCCGTCTCCGAATCCGGGAAGCTCTTTCGCCGGCTGTTGCGAAAAATCGTATCGAATCCATCCGCGGTCCGTCTGCGGTGCGACCACATAGCAGGGAAAGGCTTTCTGATTCTCCGGAAGCAGCCAGAGGCGTGTACCAAAAATATTGCCGAAGGCCAGTTGTTTCAGATTGTCGTCGCCCAACCCCCCGCTTCCATGCAGATACACCACCAACGGTATTTTCCCGTGAGCCGCCTCCGGCCGGAACAGCCGATAGGGCATCTCCCAGTCACTCTTGTGCGTGCGCGCCTCGAACTTATTCTGCAGCCCCTCAGATCGTTTCCTGAACGCTTCTATCAAAGCCATCCGCTCCGGCGACGTCGGCGCGCCGGGCGCAAGCGAAGGACCGGAATCCTCCGGCGATCTCTCACCGAAGGCGGATGCACTGCCAAACTTGAGGACCGTGTGTCCCGCCAGCCACGTTGCGGCTGAGGCCGAACTCAGGCACCGAAGCGCTTCGCGTCGAGTAATCAGCCGCATTGAAGACTCTTGCCCTTTGCGATTTCTTGCCAGATCCGCACATGTAGACGATTGGACCGAAGAATCGGTAGCAGCCGACTGTTGTCGAGATCACGAACTAAAGTGGGAACTGAACAAGAAACTTGCGAAAGGTGAGGGAATCCAGGGACGGGCGGAGGGCGCCCGGTGTCCAACAGCACTAGCTCGTTGCCAACAAATTTATTGCCACACTAATTTATTGCCACACTAACAATTTTGTCCTGATACGCTCCTGGGCCACAAGCTACCGGTCCATTCCGCCACTGGGGAAATTTTGGCCCAGGTTCTTTCCTGCCGAAACCGCTTTCTTGCAGCGCAGCAGTCAGACTGAACCATAGGTTGAGGCTAGGTTGAGAACAAACGGGGGATTACCGCTAAAGGTGAGAGAAAGAAATGGTAGGCACGAGGAGACTCGAACTCCTGACCTCTACCGTGTCAAGGTAGCGCTCTAACCAACTGAGCTACGCGCCTACATGTCGCGTGGTCTTAGTTTACCAAACTTCTTTCGGCGTCTGCCGAGTTTGCTCCGGATCGTTTCCATCTGCAATTCATAAGCCCTCGTAGCGTTCTGTCACTCCGGCAAGGCATCTGATATCCTCCCTCGCATGGAAAATCGCTCCATGGGCGATGTGGGTGGAACGCCGGGCGGGCTCGGGCATTTCCTTCTGGGGTTCGTTTTGACCTGTGTCGGCGGATACCTTCTGAGCAACCAAGTGAGCGTGGTCGGTTCGTACTGGAGTTTCTACGGCGGCAATACGTTCGGCATCACGCTTTTGCCGATGCTGATCGGGGTGGGCATACTTTTCTGGAGTGGGCGAAGCCCGGTCGGATGGCTGCTGACTATTGCGGGCGCGCTTTTCATCATTGCCGGCGTAATCGCCAACATGCACATCTATTTTCGGCCTACGAGCTTGTTCAACACACTGGTGATGCTGATCATGTTTGTGGGCGGGCTGGGATTGATGGCGCGCGCGCTCCGGCCGTATCGCGGGCGGCGCACGGGCGAGTGACCGCTGTTTCCCGCTGATGGAGAGCTGCGCGTGTCCGTGGATTTCAATTGAGGTCGCCTGTGCCCACTTACAATGAGTCGATGGAAATTCCGTTCGATGAGTATTCCGCACGTACGCAGAAGTATTTGGAAAGCTTCTATGGAATCCGCGTGGTCACTCGCGATATTCCAGATCCCCTGACCGGTGATTTGGATGGAGCGGAGATCGATATCGATTATGCCGTCACTCCGGAGCAACGGCTATTTCTGTTGGGACATCTTTTTGGGCACACCGTGCAATGGAATGTCGATCCCGAGGCATTTGATCTGGGCCGGAAGTATCAGCCGCCGGTGAGTGAAGACTTATTTCCGACGATCATCGCCTATGAGCGCGAAGCCGCATGTTACGGGCTCGCATTGTTTCATCAGATTGGCATAACTGATATTGACGGATGGTTCTGCGACTATACGGCTTGCGACCAGGCTTACCTGCTGCATTTCTATCGCACTGGAGAGAAGCGTGACTTTCAATCCTTCTGGCGGGGGGGCGCGCCTCTGATCGAGCCAAAGCCGGTGCCCGCGTTCACTCCGAAGAAAAGGTCCATGCGGATGGATGGCATTGTTATTTGAGTTGACGAGTTGATCAGCCTTGTGAGGTCTGTCGCGACGAAGCCATCAGTTCGTTGGTGCGACGGATCAATTCACTGCGGTCGATGTCGCGATATTGTTTAGGCAGCAGGCTCTTGCTGGTGCATTCGAGCACAGCGACAAGATTCTGGAGAGCGATTTCGGTCGGATAGTAGGGCGGGATGAAGTCTTCCAGTGCTGCTTTCAAATCTTCCGTATCTACAGCGGACTTGTTTTGCAGGCTGCTCCTCATGTGACTGCGCACCAGGACGGCTTCGATATCGGCTCCAGAGAGACTCCCGGCACGATCCAAGAAGAATTTCTCCACATCTTCGGGAAAAGGCTTCATGGCGACTTTTCTCTGCATGGCGCGCAACAGCGCGAGGCGCTCTTCCGGCGTTTCGGGATAAAACAAAGCGATGTGCTCTTCCGCACGGCCCTGCCGCTTTAAGTCAACGGGTAACAAGTCAGGACGGCACGTGAGAAGGAACCAGATCACTTTGCCGCGCAATTCGGTGTTCCCCATGAACTGCGCGATCTGGGCGAACACGCGATTGCCCACGCCGCTGTCGCCGGAACTGGAACGGTCTCCCAGTTGCGCGTCGGCTTCGTCGACGATCACTGCAATCGGACTCATCGCTTTGAGCAGCGTTAGAACTCGCTCCAGATTTCCTTCCGTGACGCCCTGCCACATGCTGCGAAAGTTCTTCAGTGTGACTGCGGGAATTCCGACTTCGCCCGCGAAGCACGTGGTAATAAAAGTCTTTCCGGTGCCCACGGGACCGCAGATGACGTAGCCCATGGGCAGGACATCTGTGTTGCCTGCGCGAATTGCTTTGGCGGCATCCTGCAACTTGCGTTTCGCCTGATCGTTTCCCGCGACGAATGACAGATCGAAACGGCTCTGCACGAATTCCAGCAAGCCGCCGGATTCGGCTTCAATCAGGTCTTTCTTTCTAGCCGACAGAGATTTCAGAGTGAGCGGCTGGCGGTTCTGCACGGAATGAGAAATCAAGCTCTGCAGCTGCACACGCTTTAAACCCGCGCCCAGCGTGGCGAGAGTTTCATCGGTGACTTCGGAGCCGGCGGGCAGTTGCTGATTCTTCAATTGCCAGCGGATAAATTCCAGGCGCTCGGCGTAATCCGGGAGGGGAATTGCGATTGCAGTGACGCCGGGGTTCTGAACGATAGTCTGATTTAGCTCGATCTGATTTTCCGACACGAGGCAGATGGTGACGTCGGCGTTCAGAAAAGCGGAATTGCGCGCCCAGCGCTTGAGAATAACCAAAGCATTGCGATCATCCGCGGACATGCTGGAAACATCACCAGCCGGCGCGATGGTTTCGGCGAAATCGATGACGAGGCCGATTTTTTTGCCGTCGGCGATGCGCAGGCGCAAATAGTTGTCGAGCAGGTTCAGCACTGCGTCTGGGTTGCGCGGCACGCCGCCTTGCGAATACGTGGTGCCGTGGAAGCTGTCGTAGCCTTCGAGGGCGCGGCGGAAGTCGGATTGACTCGCGGCTGAGCCGAAGCTCAGCCCGCCGCGATCGTAATGCAGAACCAGGTCGCGCTGGCCAAAAAGCGCACCGGAAAGGAATTCATCCAGAGGAACAAACTCGGTATTGTCCTGCCGACGCAGCGGCACCAAATCGCGCACGTTGCCGTGAAGAACGAACAGAGCGAAAGACCGCGAGTAGTACTTCTCCGAAAGTTCCCGCGCCCACACGGGAAGACCGTCGAGATATTTTTCTAACGTCGATGTGTTGGCCGGCATCTAGTTTGACATCCGCACACGGTTCGGGCTTGAAGATGAAGAAGTATCGTCCAACGACATGAGTCCATCCATATCTGGCGACATGCCGCTAAAGATCGCTTCCACCTGCTGCACGGTCTCTTCGGTCTGCTCGACATCGCGCACCAGACTGTCAAGCCGTTCGCTGACCTGCTGCGGATCGCGCATGGTCACCGATTGATCGCGCACCAGCATCAGCACATCCTCGACGGCGGAACATTGCGCGTCGACGACCTTGCGGTTTTCAGAAATCTTGCCGAACTTCTCCAGGCGCTTGGTGAGAATCTCAATGCGCTTCTTATTGATCTCCTGCACCTTCGGCGGGTCGCTGCTCAAGGTTTTCTGGAGGCCGGCGATCTCGTGTTTGATTCCGTCCTGCTCGGTATTTCTCAAGTATTGTTGCTGTTGTGCCGCGGATGACAAAAGCCGTGCATAGCCATTCAACAAGCCCTGCAGGCGCGAATCGATCTGCTGCAAGAAAATCTGCGAAGTGGAAGACAACTGAGCAAAGTTGCCACGAATCGATCCGCACACTTGAGCAGCATGGACGTAGCGGCTCTGCAACTCCGGAGGAAGGTTGCGCAGCATTTCTCCGAGTTGCTGTTGGTGCTTCTGCTGTTCCTCGGCGAATTTCCACGACCGCACCAGCCGCTGAAAACGCCAGTTCTGCGGAACGATAGCGAGATACATCAACTCCAAACCGCCCGCTAAGAGAATCGGCAGCAAGCTGGCGCTCACAGCGGCAAACGCGCCCGCGCCCACGAGAGCTATCCAGTTGTATTGATTGTGGAAGGCTTCTTTGACGTAGTTGATGTTTCCCGGCGGAGCCGGCGGGCCGGACTGATCCTGATAGTCAGCGGCCATTTAGACACTCACCCGCACCTGTCCGCTGCCGGGGGCGCGCCGCAAACGACCGAGAACGTAGTTCTGCAAATCGTGAAATTCGTTTCGCTCTTTCAAATTCAGATCGCGCGGGCGATCGAAGGGCACTTGAACGTCTTCCACAATCGTCCCCGGATGCGAACTCATGATGAAGATCCGGTCGGCCAAGTAAACTGCCTCCTCCACATCGTGCGTGACAAACAAAATAGTGCTCGCGGTTTCGTCCCAAACCTTCAACAGCAGCAACTGCATCTCGCTGCGGGTCTGCGCATCGAGAGCGCCAAACGGCTCGTCCATAAGGATGACCGCTGGCCGCAACGCCAGCGTACGCGCAATCGCGACCCGTTGTTGCATGCCGCCTGAAAGCGTCTCTGGATACGCGTTCTCAAAGCCGCTGAGTCCGATATCCTGCACCAACTGCGCCACCGTTTCTTTGCGCTTTTCTTCGGGGACGCCGTTGATCTTCAAGCCGTAAGCTATGTTACCAGCGACCGTGAGCCAGGGAAACGAAGTGTATTTTTGAAAGACCATACCGCGGTCTTTACCCGGACCATGCACCGGCTTTTCATTGACCAGCACTTCGCCGCTGTCCGCGCGATCCAAGCCTGCGATCAAACGCAGAAGAGTTGACTTGCCGCATCCGGACGGCCCGAGCAGAACGCGGAACTCGCCGATGTCGCGGCCTTCTCGCGAGTACGCGTCTTCAATTTCGAAGTTGATGTTTTCGAGCGCATCGACCTTCCCGCCGTCCGACGAAACAAATGACCGGCTTACGTTGCGCACGGTGATCTTCGATTTCTTAGGCTCCATGTTTGGCCGCCTTCAGGTGCGCGGTGGCGCTGGGAACGGCCGCTCCGCCACCGGCAAACGTGGAAGCTGCTTTGCGCCAGGGAAAGAGGCGGCTTTCGAGGAAGCTCAACAGGAAGCGGAACAGGAACGCTGCGATGCCGATGGCGATGATTCCCGCATACACGCGTTCGAAATCTAAAACCTTGCGCGCGGCCTCGACCATGTAGCCGACACCTTTGCGCGAGTTCACCATCTCGGCCAGGATGACATACGTCCAGCCGATATCGTAAAGAATGCGGAACGAGGAAAAGATTGCCGGGACCGACGCGCGGAACACCAGCCACAAGACCTGTGCCTGATTCGCGCCGAGTGTGTACGCGGTTTCCAGCAATGAGTTGTCGACGCGATTCGCCTCTTCCACAACCACCGCTAACAGGTAGAAGAACATTCCGAACCAGAGGAAGGCGATCTTCATGGTTTCGTCAATGCCGAACAGCGCGATGAACGCCGGCAAAAACGCGGTCAGCGGCATGGCGCGCATGGGCGCGGCCACGGGATTGATCAGCTCGAACAGGCCGCGATAACTCGACATCAAAATGCCGAGCGGGATTGCGACCATGGCGCTCCAGAAGAACGCCTGCGCGATGCGCCACCAGCTCATGAAGACGTTGCCGAGCAGATCGTATTCCGTCCACAGCTTGCCGAAGGCTTTAACGACTCCGAGCGGCTCGGGCAGCGAGAAGTGCAGCTTGGTCCAGTAGGTCAGAGCAATCCAGATTAAGATGACGATGCCCCAACTGATGAACGCGAAGGTCCAGCGAATGCGCGGAGAAACTTCTTTTCGAATGGTGAACCAATCGCTCATTGGGCCCTGTCGTGTCCTCGCCGACTGCTAGATCGCGTTAGCTGGAAGGATTTGCGTAGACTTTGATATCCGTGCGCCGATTCTTTTCGCGGCCTTCCGGAGTTGCATTGGTTTCCAGTGGCTTGTCCGGACCGTTGCCCGCCGTGCGCAAACGCGCTGCGGGAAAACCATACTTTTGCATCAGGTAATTTTTCACTTCGTCGGCCCGCTGGTGCGAAAGCTGAATGTTATAGCCACGAGAGCCGGTCGAATCGGTGTTGCCGTCGATATCGACGACTGTATTTTCATAGGCGCGCATCGTGCCCGCAAGTTCATCCACAACCGCGCGCGAATCGAGACTCATGCTGGAAGAGTTGGGATCGAAATAGATTGACCGATGTTGCGTCGCGATCGGTGTCGCGCCTTTTGCTGGCTCTTTGTATTCGATGGGCGCTTCGCTCGACGCCATGGAGAAGTTGTCGGCTAGTTTGTCGATATAACGGCGATCCAGGCTGTCTTCCGGACTGAAAGTGTGCTTGATAATGCGCAGGTCGCGGTACATGTCCTGCGCCATGCCGAGAATGTTCGCGTAATCGGCATTCGATCCAGCCGTACCCATGAACGAACGGTTGTCGGCATAGTCGGCCAGCTTCACGCCGCCGAGCATGGTCTTCGCGAGGTCGGAAGGAATATTGAAATCCTTAACTGTGCCGATCAGGTTGTAGGCGCGGTCCGGTTGCGATTTGATGAACTCGACGCCTTCGAGCCAACCTTGTGCGAACTTCAGCAAAGTCTGAGGATGATTCGCGGAGAAGCTGTCGCTCACCACGAGAATGTCGGCGATAAGATGGCTGGCGATTCGCGTGTCGTAAATCTTTTTCGATCCAGCGCGCTTCGAAACCGCGTCGCTCATGTCGGGATCCCACGCTACCGCGGCATCGACTTTTTCCTGCGCGAAGAGCGTTGCCGGCTCGATGCCATCTTTTGTATGCACCGCTTTGTTAAAGATCTCGTTGCGCTGGTCGGTGTTCAGGCCGGACGTTTTCAGCCCGTTGTACAGCAGAAAATGCGACGGCGTGTAAGGCGCGAACGCCACGGTCTTGCCCGCAAGATCTTCGATGCTGTTGATCCCCTGCTTGCCGATCACACCGTCGGCGCCGCGTGACCAATCCACCATCAAGAATGTGTGTGAACCGAATCCTTTTTCTTTAAACTGCGCATAGTCCTTCGCGTAAACGTCGGCGGTCGTCAACATTACATCGACGTTATCGGTGGCCAGAGCCGATGCCCCTTCGGTCCAGTCGTCTATGATCTTGAACGAGACTTTCAGCCCCTTCTTCCCGAAGATGGAGTCCGGTTGCGTGTCAAGGCCGCCGTTCGCCACGAGGCCGCCAACGCATCCGACCCAAACATTCACGCGCACGCGGACTTCTGGATCGCCGCTCGTTGTCGAAGATGCTGGTATCAATAGCGGCTTAGTGGCATCCACCGTCTCGCCATTGCCCGACGACGAACTCTTGCCGCCAGCCATCTTGCCGAAATCGATGATTCCGTAGCGATTCAGGCTGTAGCCGACCAACGCTACGCCCACCAGAAAAATCAGAACCCACCCACCCCGCTCAATCTTCACGGCCATACGCTTTTCCTCCCGCTCTTTCGCAACACTTGCCTGTCTTTCGCACAAAACCCAAAGCCCTATGAAGTCCGCTGTGGTTCTTTCGCGGCGATTGTCTTTTCCGTGCCACTGGGCGCGGCAGCTTGCGGCGCCAGGCCCATCTCGATCTTGAACTGCTTTACCAGTTCGCTGGCTTGGAGTTTTTCTGCGTCGTCGTCGATCTTGATCTTCTGTTGGTCAACGTTGCTCATGGCCATATCCATGCGAGCTTCGTTCACCGCGGTCATCTCTTCGATTTTGCGGACCATCTCGTCATGAGTCTGGCTGATGCCGGCCACTTCGAACTGTTCCATCGCGTCCGCGACTTTTTTCTGCCATTGCGCGCGGCGATAATCGGCAATCGCTCCCAGCGCTTCCTGCGTTTTGCGATCTTTCTCGCGCATGAACGCCTGCTTCACGGCCATTGCTTTGTCGAAAGCGGCACGCGCCGTTGTGAGTTGTCCCTGTGTTCTGGCCAGGGCGCTCTTGGTCTGCTCCAGTTGCGCGGCGTAGGCGCCGGCGATGTCGTCGCGGTTGGCCTGAATCGCGGTCTTCACTCGCGCGGTCAGGCTGGCCATCGTTTCTTTGTATTTCGCTTCTTCTTTTTCCAGCAGCGTCACGTTGGCCTTGACCATGGCGATGCTCTCGTTCATGCGTGGAACCTGGTCATTCATGTCGCGAATATTCTGCTGGAGAATCAGTTCCGGGTCTTCCGCCACCGAGATGAAGAAGCCCATGAAAGACCGCACCACTCTCGACAATCGTTGCCACATAATGCCTCCTTGATCAGGAACGCTGCGCTGTCTTCGATGGGGGCGGCGGCGCATTCACATCGCCCGTCGTAATAGGATTCTCGCTGACAAAATATCCAACCGCTTCGGCGATCTTTTTCTCTTCCTGCTGCTTCTTCAGCCGCCAACCGGTAAAGCGCTCTTTCTCCCGCGAAATCGCTTCGTTATTGCTTTGAATCTTCGCTCTCTGCTCGGTCACGTATTTATCGATCTGCGCCTGAATCTCAGTGTTTTCTTTTGTCTTGCGTGTTTCCAGTTCTTCGGCCGCGCGTTGCTGCACGCGTTCGTAGGTATCGAGCGCGCGATCGCGCCGGACTGCGTCCTGAATGACGTCTTTAACGTCGACGCCCGCGGCGTCGAGGGCGACCAGCACCGAAGACCGCTTCACGTCCGAAGGCAACGTGCGAATGCGCTCGCTCTCCAGCATCTGCGAAATCTTGAGGATCGAATAGCCCTGCGGTGCCGGCGGAATCTCCGCTGCCTTGTAGATTTCATCGAAAGAAGTCGGATCGGAGACGGGCGTCGTGAATTTCGGTTCCACCGCTATGGTTGAAGCGATCTCGGCTACGCTTTGAGCGGCGCTCTTCGTACCTGCGGGGGCGTTCGCCGTTTTCGATGGACCTTGCTCCGTGTTGGTGTCCTGATCGACCGAGACGATGTAGTTGTACCACTTCTTCGACATTTGGCCTCCCGCGTAGTGGATGTCACGGGCACGGACACATCCACTCAAGACTAGCTTGCGGCTCTGGGGACTAATTCTCCCACAATCTCAGCCTATTCTGATTGCTTGCGATCCTCTTTAAGACTTAGCCATTGTGGCACCTATTCGCTATACCGATGACTTCTGCGCAAGAACAATTTATCGGACGGATGAGAACTGTGCAATTCAGTTAGAATGGGCACCTTTACTGTTCAAATTGAATGCATTTTTGAACGATACGAGGTTACGAACCAGATTGTGGCTGCCGACGACGTCTCTTCGATAGTGAGCCGGGTTGTAGAAACCAAGGCCGAATACGACATTCGCCTGCTTGCCCAGCAACTGGGGACGAATTATCGCTCATTGATCTATTGGCTGAGAGGCGACCGCCCTCTGCCTGCGCACTTGTTGCCGCGAATATGCATGCTGCTCGGCAACTACGAGGCTCTTGATTTTCTGGAGCGCCAGGCGGGAAGAGTGGCGTTCAAACTTCCCGACCCTCATCTTCCGCTAGAGAAAGAATTGGTCGCGGTCTCGCGCCTGATCCGCGATGTCGGAGGAGCGCTGGAGAGCGTTGCTGAAACTTTGGCCGATGGCGTGGTCGAAGAAAGCGAATTGCGGACTACGATTCCCAAGCTGGAAGCTGTGATTCAGGAATGCGCATCGCTGAAGTACTTGTTAGAAGATCTCTCCAAGAAGAGAAAAAAGAAAACAAAGAGTTAACTCTGAAGCTTGTTTTGCAAGAGTAACGTGCGGCAGTGGCGCGCGATCTGGGCCTCCTCTTGGGCGGCGACGATTTGAATCTTGTCGGATGTGAGATCTAAAGAGTCGAGCCCTCGCGTGGCTGCCGTCCGAATGGGCTCGCTGTGCTCTCCGATGCCTCCAGTGAAAACGAGAAGATCAACTCCGCCCAGCAGCGCAATGTATGCGCCGATCATTTTGCGCACGGAAATGGAAAAAGTATTCAGCGCCAGGATTGCTTGTGGGTCATTGCGGTCGGCTTGTTCTACCAGCGCCTTCACGTCGCTCTCGCCGCCGTTACCGGCGGAAGAGAGCGCGAATAATCCGCTCTGTCGATTAAGCAGATCTTCAAGCTTGTCGGCGTCGAGCTTCTCATTGCGCATGAGGTAGATGAGTATGCCGGGATCGAGATCGCCGGAACGCGTCCCCATGGGGATGCCGCCGGTGGGAGTGAAACCCATCGTGGTATCGATCGAAACTCCATCGCGAACGGCGCAAAGGCTCGCTCCGTTGCCCAGGTGCGCAAAGATGGCTCGCTGCGGAAGTCGGGCTCCGAAATGATGCACTAGCGATTCATAAGACAGGCCATGAAAGCCGTAGCGGCGAACCCCCGCTTCGAAATAGCGCGTCGGAATTGGCAAATGCGACGCTACTTCCGGCATGGTCTTGTGGAACGCATCGTCGAAGCAGGCAAAGTGACGGGCCGAGGGAAAGATCGATTGTGCGGCAGCAATAAGTTTCAGCGCCTGCGGTATGTGCAGCGGCGCAAAGTGCGTGGCTGCGCGCAACCGCTCCAAGACTTGCGGCGTGATGAGCTGGTGCGTTCGAAGATTGGGTCCACCATGGACTACGCGATGACCCACAGCCACCGGCGCGGCGTGAACATGCTCTCGCATCGCTGAGGCCAAAGCGGTGAGAGCATCGCTTTGCGACTCAAGAATACGGTCGCGCGTGACGAGCGAAGTTCCGTTCGCAGAGCGAATGTGCAAGCTGCCGTTGGCGCGTCCTATGCCTTCGGCGCTTCCGGAGAGTACCGGCTCTTCGTCACTAGATACATCACTGCCGCGGCGATAGGCGCCAAACTTCAGCGACGACGAGCCGCTGTTGAGCGCAAGGATCAGGTCATTTGTCGCGGCTATTCCGTCGCCCATGCCTAGCGTGGCCATTTCCAGTTGCGAACCTCTTCTTTATCGATGCCTTCGGTGTGAGCGTAGTTGATGCTCTCGATGATCTGACCTTTCAGCCATTCCTTGACGTGCGCGCCGGATGGATGCAGGCGCGGAACGCGGTCGATGACATCGATTGCCAGGTTGAAGCGATCCACTTGATTGAGGATGGCGAGTTCGAGCGGCGTGTTGATGTTGCCTTTTTCCTTGTAGCCGCGAACATGAATGTTGTCGTGGTTGGTGCGGCGGTAGCTGAGTTTGTGAATGAGCGAGGCGTATGAGTGGAAATTGAAGATGACCGGCTTGTTGCTGGTGAAAAGCGAATCGAAGTCGCGGTCAGAAAGCCCGTGCGGATGCTCGGTTTCCGGCATCAGGCGAAACAGATCGACCACGTTGACGAAGCGAATCTTCAGTTCGGGGAAGCGTTCCTTCAGAATCGCAACCGCGGCGAGGGACTCCATGGTCGCGATGTCGCCGGCGCAGGCCATCACCACGTCGGGCTCGGTGCCATCGTCGGTTGAGGCCCAATCCCAGATGCCGATGCCCTTGGTGCAGTGTAGTACTGCTTCGTCCATATTGAGATATTGCAGGTGGTCTTGTTTGTCAGCCACGATTACGTTCACGTAATCGCGTGAGCGCAGGCAATGATCGGCCACGCTGAGCAGGCAATTGGCGTCGGGCGGCAGATAGATGCGAACCACATCGGCGCTTTTGTTTGTAACGACATCGAGAAATCCCGGATCCTGATGAGTGAAGCCGTTGTGATCCTGTCGCCAGACGAGAGACGTGATCAGAATATTGATCGACGATATGGGCGCGCGCCAGTCGAGTTCTTTTTTCGATTTTTCCAGCCACTTGGCGTGCTGGTTGAACATGGAATCGATGATGTGAATGAAGGCCTCGTAGCTGGAGAAAAATCCATGACGCCCAGTGAGAACGTAACCTTCAAACCAGCCTTCGAGCGTGTGCTCGCTCAGCATTTCCATCACGCGTCCCGAGACATCAAGTTCACCGCCGTCGGCATCTTCCGGCTTGTATTCGGCCAGCCATGTCTTTTTCGATGCAGCGTAAATTGCGGTGAGTTTGTTGGATGCGGTTTCGTCCGGGCCGAAGACGCGGAAGGAATTCATATTGCGGCGCATCACCTCGGCAAGGAAGTGTCCCAGCACATCGGTCGGCGGAACATACAGAGTGCCCGGAGCTTTCATCTTGACGGCATAGTCGCGAAAGTCCGGCATTTCTAGCTCTTTGCGCAACAGGCCGCCGTTGGCGTGCGGGTTTGCCGAGATTCTTCGTTCGCCCGAAGGCGCAAGCTGCTGCAATTCCGTGATGAGCGTTCCCTTCGCGTCGAATAATTTTTCAGGATTGTAGCTGCGCAACCACTCTTCCACGATCTTGAGGTGACCCTTATTTGTAGCGGGATCGACTACCGGTACTTGGTGGGCGCGCCAAAAATCTTCCACCTTGTGGCCGTCTACTTCTTTGGGTCCAGTCCAACCTTTCGGCGAGCGAAGTACGATCATGGGCCAACGCGGGCGGGCCGTATCCCCGGTCGAGCGAGCGTGCTGCTGGATGAAGCGAATTTCGAGGATGCACTGTTCGAGTGTTGCGGCCATCTTTTGGTGCATCGTCACAGGATCGTTGCCTTCGACGAAGTACGGTTTATGGCCATATCCAGTAAGCAACGCTTCTAATTCTTTCTGCGGAATGCGTGCGAGGATGGTGGGATTCGCGATCTTGTAGCCGTTCAGGTGCAGGATCGGCAGTACTGCGCCGTCACGAATCGGATTCAGGAATTTGTTCGAATGCCAGGACGTCGCCAGCGGACCCGTCTCCGCCTCTCCGTCCCCAACGGCGACCGCAACAATGAGATCCGGATTGTCGAACGCGGCCCCGTACGCGTGGGAAATCGAATATCCCAGCTCGCCGCCTTCATGAATCGAACCGGGCGTTTCCGGCGTGCAGTGCGAGCCGATTCCGCCGGGAAACGAAAACTGCCGGAAGAATTTAAGCATGCCCGCTTCGTCGCGGCTCTTATCGGGATAAATTTCGGAGTAATGCCCTTCGAGATAGCAATTGGCCAAAGTGGCCGGCGCGCCATGACCGGGACCGGAGATATAAATGACGTTCAAATCATATTTCTTGATGACCCGATTCAGGTGGACCCAAATCAAGGATTGGCCCGGATCGGAGCCCCAATGGCCAAGCAGCCGATTCTTGATCTGCTCCGGCTTTAGTGGCTCGCGCAGAAGAGGATTCGCGCGAAGATAAATCATGCCCGCCGAAAGATAATTGCAAGCCCGCCAGTAGGCATCGATCTTTCGCAGTTCGTCGGGCGAAAGAGTCGCCACAGGTTCCGTTGTACTGGTCATGGTGTTCTCCAAGGAGATTCCGGAAATTTGAGCATCGTTCTTGGATGAATGCAGCGGGCCAGCCGATGCTCATTTACAGCCTAATCCCTTTCAGAGGGAAACATTTTGAAGAATGCGTTAAAAAAACTTCCCCTGGAGCCATGGTTGTCTCCCGGCTGCCCGAGAAGTTGCAAAGCTTCTCTACTACAGCGACAATCGTTGACGTGAAACGAGACTTTCCGCCGCCCGTCTTGAAAGACATAACTTGTCAGCTGGGAGATCCTTTTACGCCGGGCACTCTGGCCGTCGTAAGCCTGGGCAATCCGAAGGCAAAGTTCTGGGGAATGGTTCTGGCGTCCGCGCCCACAGGTTTAAGCCTGTGCGGCGTGGACCTGGCATCTCTCGAAGATCTCGCGGCCATGGTGAAAGACGGCGAGCACTGCACCCCGGCAATTGTCTTCTTTCCCATGCATCGCGTGGAACGAATGGAACTGGACTTGCGCTGCGGCAACGTTCCGTCGCTGGCCGAGCGCCTGTTCGCCACTACCGGCCTGCGCGCTTCAATGTGGTTTTTGCCATCCACGGTGATGGAAGCGCCGCCGGTCAAGAAAGTTCGTGGAATGAGGTTGCGCCCCATCGGTGAGACGCCGTGAAGTTTTCTCAAATCCTCACGGCGCCGAACCAGCTCACGCTGCTGCGCATGATTTTCGTTCCCTTCATCGTGATCCACCTGGTCGAGGGCCGATATTTGTGGGCGCTGATCGTTTTCGTCATCGCCGGGTTCAGCGATGGGTTGGACGGATTGCTGGCCCGTACGCTTCACCAGCAGACTTTGCTGGGTCAGTATCTCGATCCCATTGCCGACAAGCTCTTGCTGAGCACCATGTTCCTGGTGCTATCCATCCTGCACAAGATTCAATGGAAGTTCACGGTTCTGGTCTTCAGCCGCGACATTTCCATCCTTGCCGCCAGCGCGGTGCTGTTTGCCATAGCCGGGCTGCGGAATTTTCGTCCCAGCATTTTCGGCAAGGCCAACACGTTTTCGCAGATCTGCGCGGTCTTCTTCGTTCTTCTGCTTGAGATTTGGCCGATGCGCTGGGTGTGGATTGCGCGTACCACATTTCTGCGCGCGACCTTTGCCTTTACGATCATTTCGGCTCTACATTATGTGTTTCTGGTGCAAAATCGCATGCGTGCGAATGTCCACGAGTTACCATCAGCCACACCCATTCGTGAGCGAAAAATTTGACGCTTTCTGCCGCACGCACCTTAGAATCGTAGCTTCGCTCTTCTAGTCGTCTAAAGTCCGTCGTCTAAAGTCCAACTATGGCGCTTCGTCTTTACAACACCATGTCCTCGCAGGTCGAGGACTTCCATCCGCTGCGCGACAACGAAGTCCGAATGTACGCCTGCGGTCCAACCGTTTACGACTATGGACACATTGGCAACTTCCGGACGTTTGTTGCCGTCGATCTGTTGCGCCGTTTCTTGCGGCAAAGCGGGTACAGCGTCCACCATGTCATGAACATCACCGACGTGGACGACAAGATCATCCGCAACTCGGCCCGCGACGGCGTGAGCGTCAACGAATACACCGCGAAGTTCGAGAAGGCATTTCTCGAAGATTGCTCGCTGATCGGCATCGAAGAACCAACGCTGGTGCGCGCCACCGAGCATATTCAGCAGATGGCGGAGTTTGTAGCTCGGCTGGTGGAAAAAGACATTGCTTACCGCACCGAAGACGGCTCTTACTACTTCCGCATCGCCAAATTCCCGCAATATGGCAAGCTCTCGAAGAAAGATTTCGGAGGAATGCAAGATGGCGCGCGCGTAGATGTGGACGAATATGACAAAGACAGCGCCCGCGATTTCGCTTTGTGGAAAGCTCCGAAACCCGGTGAAGCTTCCTGGGACACGATGATTGGCCCGGGCCGTCCGGGCTGGCATCTGGAGTGTTCGGTGATGTCGATGAAAGAGCTGGGGGAAAGTTTCGATCTTCATGCGGGAGGCGAAGATCTCATTTTTCCGCATCACGAAAACGAAATCGCGCAGTCAGAATCGCTTACCGGCAAGACTTTTGCCCGTTTCTGGTTTCATGCTCGCTTTCTGCTGGTCGAAGGCGAGAAGATGTCCAAGAGCCTGGGAAACTTTTTTACGTTGCGCGATCTCGTGTTGAAAGGGCACAAACCGTCATCGATTCGCTATCTGCTAACTTCAGTTCCTTATCGTCATCAATTGAATTTCACCTTTGACGGATTGAAGCAAGCGGCGGTTTCGGTTGAACGGTTGCGCAATTTCCGCTTGCGCTTGACTTCGGGGAATTTTCCGCAAGGCACAACCAGCGAAATGCAGACGCTTGCCACACAGACCATTGATCAGATGCGATCCGCGCTTGAAGACGACCTGAATACCGCACAGGCCCAAGCCGCGATCTTCGAAATGGTGCGGCGGGCGAACGCCGCTTTCGATACGGGCGTAGTGAAGAAGAACGACATCCCCTTGCTCCTGGGTGCGATCGACAAGTTCGACGAAATCTTCGCCGTGCTCGCCGATGACGACGGTCCGAAGATGAAGCGGGTCTTCGATTGGGCGCCAACCGAAGGACGCGACAAAGAAATCAGCGATGAACTGCACAATGCGGTGAAGTCTGGTCAACTATCGGACGCCGACATCGAGAAGAAGATCGCCGAAATGAAGGCCGCCCGCACCGCCCGCGATTTCAAAGCCTCCGACGCATTGCGCGCCGAACTTACCACCGCCGGAATCATTGTGGAGATCACAAAAGACGGCATCCGCTGGCGAAGAAATTGACCCCCAACAGTGTTAAGCTGAGAGCCGAAATCTGATAGCTGACCGCTCGCTTTGTGAAATCCCTCGACGAATACCTTCGTGATGCGGAACAGGCGCATGGACATCTTTGCGCCGGGCAGGTCCTCGGCGTGCGGCTGGCGATGCTGGGTCTGGAGAAACTCGGCATCGACGATCCGCGCGGCAAAGATCGCAAACGCCTTGTCACTTTCGTGGAAATCGACCGTTGCGCCACCGATGCAGTTGCGGTCGTCACTGGATGCCGCTTGGGCAAGCGGGCATTGAAGTTTCGCGATTGGGGAAAAGTTGCCGCGACGTTCATCGATGTCAGCATCGGCAAAGCGATTCGTATTGCTGCCAAAGAATCTTCTAAGGCGCTGGCGCGCCAGGTGCATCCGGAAATCGAAGATAAAAACCAGCAGCAGATGTTGGCTTACCGCGAAATCTCCAACGATGATCTTTTCACGCAGCAGTGGGTGAAAGTCGAACTGCCGCCGGAAGAATTCCCCGGATACAAAGGGGAACGAGTCGTGTGTGAAGAATGCGGCGAAGGCATCAACTTCCGCCGCGAGGTTCGCACGAACGGAAAAATTCTTTGCCACGCCTGCGCTGGAGAATGCTACTACACGCCAGCGTGAAAAAATCTAAGCCACTTGCTCGTACGCATGCGCCACGCGCAGAATCGTAGCCTCATCA
>Ga0209006_10000270_pt1 | contig 53259 bp, 49 predicted proteins | sample JacPin_JW_Ref_O2_FD_188567 | JGI IMG/M metagenome (GOLD analysis project Ga0209006, IMG submission 188567) | Forest soil microbial communities from Algoma, Ontario, Canada - Jack Pine, Ontario site 1_JW_Ref_O2 (SPAdes) (version 2) | ecosystem: Environmental > Terrestrial > Soil > Boreal...
CAGTGATCGCATCAAGGGGCTGTGACGGTGCATGCGTCCACGCTGTTGGCTCCCTCGCAGGAGGCGGCAGCTAGAGCATAACCAATGTCACGGCCCTTTTAATTTTTCCCCCACCTTCTGTAGCTCCTTCCCACCCTCACCACCGTGTCACGCTGAGCGAATCCTTGGAGCCCCTGATCATTCCGAGCGCAGTCCAACAGGTCGGCGCAACGCTCCCGCAGGTCATGCAGCGGTAGCAACTCCCGTTCCTCGTCATGATGCTGCCGCAGAAGCTGCAGCTGGGGATCTCGCCGATGTCGACGCCGATTTTGCTCACGCCGTCGCCCGACGCACCGCGCGCTCCACCGACTGCGGTAATTGCACAGGCACGAAATAATCCACCGGATACAAATAATCCTCTCCGGACTCATCAATCACGCGAATCTGGTGAAGTTTGGCAGCCACTTTATCTGGGATGACCTGATAAATCTTCCGCAGCTCCAAAGACGCGGGGTAGCCCTTGTTCCCGACGCAAATGACGAACTGTGCTTCGCGTTTCATACCACTCTTCCTAATGTCATTCAACGACGCGCTTGATCTTGTATTCTTTCGCGCCAATCCCATGGGCTTCGTACCAGTGGACTTCCGCCTGCCGTATCGTACCATCGGAAAATTCCACCCGGGCGACGCCTTTAAGCTTCCGCCAACGTCCTTTGCCATATGCTTTCCAAAGTCGCTTGCGCTCGCGAATCGCGGTGCCGGATGCGATCGCGTCGACATTCGTGATGCGCCCGACAATCTTGAAGTGCATTCACCGACACCGCTAATTCACAACCAGATTCTCGCGGCAGATCTCACGCAAAAGACTTTACGAGCACCCGCTCGTACTCCCGCAGCTCATGCAGCGGTAGCAGCTCCCGTTCCTCGTCATGATGCTGCCGCAGAAGCTGCAGCTGGGGGCGTCGCCCATGTCGACGATGCTGGAGAGCGCGTCGGCGGCGTGGATGGATCCCGCTCCCGGTTCCCGCGTCCCCGCTTCCGGACGCCGCACACTAGACGCAGAATCCTGGCTTCCAGTGCCCGAGGTTTGAGGTCCGGGCTCCGCGGTCCGCGGCCGGAAGCTTTCAAACAGCAGTTGCTGCTGGCCGGTGAGGAAGCGCATCTGCAGCCAGCGGAAGATGTAGTCCATGATCGACTTGGCGTAGCCGATGTCGGGATTACCGCTCCAGCCGCTGGGTTCGAAGCGCGTATGCGCGAACTTCTCGCAGAACAGTTTCAGCTCAACGCCGTGTTGCAGCGCGATCGAGACGGCCAGCGCAAAGCTGTCCATGAGGCCGGAGACTGTCGACCCTTCTTTCGCCATGGTGATGAAAAGTTCGCCCGGTTGGCCATCGGGATAGAGTCCCACGGTGATGTAGCCCTCGTGGTCGCCCACTTTGAATTTGTGCGTGAGCGAGCGGCGCTCTTCTTGCAGCTTGTGCCGCACCGCACGCGGCGGAGCGTTCAGGTTCGGTTCTTCGGCCTGCGGCGCGGCAACTCGAGCGTCGTCTTTGCTGGAATTCGCGGTCTTGGTCCCCGCCGCCGAAAGCGGTTGCGACTGCTTGCATCCATCGCGATAAATGGCCACCGCTTTAATGCCCAGCTTCCACGCCTGGATGTAAGACTCCATAATGTCTTCCACCGTAGCGTTGTTCGGAAGATTGACGGTCTTCGATATAGCTCCGGAGATAAACGGCTGCGTCGCCGCCATCATCCGCAGATGCCCCATGTAAGCGATCGACCGCGTCCCCTTCGACGGCTTGAACGAGCAATCAAACACCGCCAGATGCTCGTCTTTAATGTGCGGCGCGCCCTCGATCGTGCCCGTCGCGTCAATGTAGCTGACAATGGCGTCAGCCTGATCGTGGTTGTATCCCAGCTTGAACAGCGCCGTGGGCACGGTGTTGTTCACAATCTTGATCATTCCACCGCCCACCAGCTTCTTGTATTTCACCAGCGCGAGATCGGGTTCCACACCGGTAGTGTCGCAGTCCATCATGAAGCCGATGGTGCCGGTGGGGGCTAGCACGGTGACTTGGCTGTTTCTGTAGCCGTGTTTTTCGCCGTGGGCCAAGGCTTCGTCCCAGCATTGTTTGCTGGATTCGTAGATGTTGGTTGGGACGTTATTTTTGTTGATGTTGTTTACCGACGCGCGGTGCATGCGAATCACGTCGAGGAACGGTTCGCGGTTGATGTACCAGCCGGGGCAGGCGCCGCCGGGCATGGTGGGGGCTGTGCCGGGGGCGCTCGCTTCGCTGCGCTGGACGGACGAGGCGTCCGTCACTCCACGGGCAATGCCCGCTCCCAGGTTTGTTTCGGCCAGATTCTTTTTTGTGGCTTCGGTTGCCGGCGTTAACGGCGGGCATTGTTCCGCGATGCGCGAACTCTGCAAATAGGCTTCGCCGCACATGATGGCCGTGACGCAGGCGGCATAGTCGCGTCCGGCGTCGGAGTCGTAGGGCAATCCCGCGGCCATCAGCAGCGCGCCGAGATTCGCGTAGCCCAGGCCCAGCGGACGGTAGTCGTGCGAGTTGCGCATGATCTGTTCCGTGGGATAGCCCGCGTTGTCGACGATGATCTCCTGCGCGGTGATCAGCACGTCGACGGCGTGGCGGTAGGCTTCCACGTCAAAGGTGCCGTTGGGCGCGAACTTCAGCAGGTTCAGGCTGGCCAGGTTGCAGGCCGAGTCGTCGAGGAACATGTATTCGCTGCACGGATTCGAGGCATTAATGCGCGCCGTATTTTTCGACGTGTGCCAGCGGTTGACGGTGGTGTCGTATTGCATGCCAGGATCGCCGCAATGCCAGGTGGCCTCGGAAATTTTCTTCAGCAGGTCTTTGGCTTTGTAGGTCTTCATGACCGCGCCGTCGCGCACCGCCTTGGTGGAGAAGTCGGTGTCGCGAACCACGGCGTACATGAAGTCGTCGGTGACGCGGACGCTGTTGTTGGCGTTCTGGAAAAAGATGGACGAGTAGGCATCCGAGTCGGGAGAAGACCCGTCGTAGCCCTGCGCCACCAGCGCGTGGGCTTTCGCTTCTTCCTTCTGCTTGCATTCGACGAACTCGATGATGTCAGGATGATCGACGTTGAGGATCACCATCTTCGCGGCGCGCCGCGTCTTACCGCCGGATTTGATCACGCCGGCAAAAGCGTCGAAGCCCTTCATGAAGCTCAGCGGACCGCTGGCCGTGCCGCCGCCGCTAAGGCCTTCCGTAGACGAACGCAACGGGGAAAGATTCGTGCCGGTCCCGCTGCCCCACTTGAACAGCATGCCTTCGGTCTTGGCGAGAGTGAGAATTGAATCCAGCGAATCCTTCACCGAGTTGATGAAGCACGCCGAGCACTGCGGCTTGGAATATCCGGTGACGCCGAATTCCACCTGCTGGGTCTGCTGGTTCCAGTGCCAGTTGCGGCCGTCGGAATTGGGCTCGATGCGGTCACAGCCCACGTTGAACCACACCGGCGAATTGAACGCCGCATATTGCCGCACCAGAATGTGCACCAGCTCATCGTGGAAAGTCGCGCCGTCTTCCGGCGTCTTGAAATAGCCTTGCGCCAATCCCCAGTCGCGGATGGTTTCGGCGACGCGGCCTACGAGTTGGCGCACTCCGGTTTCGCGCTCGGCGGTGCCGAGGGTGCCGTGCAGATATTTACTGGCGACGATGTTGGTCGCGGTCATTGACCAGTCCTTCGGGACCTCGACGTCTTTCTGCTCGAAGATCACGCCGCCTTGCGCGTCCGTGATCTGAGCCAGGCGGAGTTCCCACTCAACCTCGTTGTAAGGGGAAACGCCGGGCTTGGTGAAGAAGCGGCGGAAGGCAAGGCCGGGCGCAGTCTTCTTTGTGAAACTCGCATTCGCTGCGGCGTTCGTGACGGTCGACTGGGTGGGGGAAACGGTAGTCACCTGAGGGGAATCAGGGGAAGTGGTTTTAGTTTCAGGCATCGGGCTCTCCAATTATTAGATTCTATCCATCGTGGCTCGATTCGGGCGTCCGGGGGTGAACGCGGGAGTTGAGACCTGCCCGGACGACTTGGTCCGGGGTGGTGCATTTCATTTTCTGATAAAGAACTTTTTACTTCTTGCGCCCCTTTTCGCTCCCGGTCAGAAGCCGGAGGGCAAGGGCTGAGGACAGTGAATGTTGGTGGCGGCGCCGGAATCGAGCTGCGCCGCCGACGCATTTTCGGGCGCGGGGCCGCAATCCACCGCGCTTTCAAGCGGATCGGCCGGGGCCGGCGATGGGGCGCTGCCGGCGTTGCCCGACAAGCCTGCCCTGAGCGAGGCTGAAGGGAGTGTACGTCCTACACGAGCATCGGGGGCGGCATGAGCATCGTCCACGCGGGCTGCGCCTGCTGCTGGCGTCAATTCCAGGGACGACGCGAAATGCGCGCCAATTCCGGAGGCTTTTTCGCCGGAGGAGATCATCCACTGATTCAACGCACCGGCGATGCTGCGCCGTTGGGCTGCGTCTTCGATCACCACGAAGCGCACGAAACAGCGCCCGGACGCCAGCCGCGCCCGCATGGGATTCTGCAACGCGAACATGCGGTCGAGCACGAAGGCCATATCCTCATCTTCGCCGAACTGGACCACGGCGAGCATGCGCTTGCCCTGCACCGGTGTGATCACTTCCTCGGCCAGGGCGAAGACCCCCGGCTTGCTGGGGACGCAAAGCAGGCTATGGGGAGACTCGCAGTGGAACCACCGCGACCAGTGCAGGCGGCGATAGTCGACCGGGCGATCGAAGCCATGCCGGGCCAATGATTCGGCGACGAGGCGAGTTAAACCTTCCATATTGCGGGCTCCTGGATCCTGGCTGCCGCGGCCGAGAAAAGGAGTTCCCCAATCCCGCCGGGCAGGTGCAAATACAATCCCTGCAATGAGTTGTCGTGACCCCGGGAGGAGGTTCGGGGCGACGGCCACCGCACAAAAAACCGGGCTTCGGCTTTCGGGCTTCAGCTAAAACCAAGAAACCGGTTCCTAGGCCTCGTTTGCTGGACTCAGACTTCCGGGTGCCGGGCCAGTATCATGCGAGGCCGAACACTGGTTAAACCTGAGCCCTTCCTGCTCGCGGGCGGTGCCAAGTCACCTCTGGCCTGGCACCTGTCCGTGTCGTTTCCTGACTTATGCTCTCTTTCGCTATTTCAAAAATTCGCCCCGTTCCCGCGGGGTGAATTTGTGTGCTTGGGATTGCAAAGTTACTCCCGTGTATGGTGTCTGTCAATAGGGAAATACCACAGGTTGTATCCCCAATAATGACGGCCCAGATGCGGGGTGTGTCCCAGTCAGGTCCCTGTTTTCCACAAGAACCGTGGACGACCGGTTGTTCCTCCAGTTTTGGGACGGCGTCCCGCCCGTTGCTGCGCTTCAGAGCGAGAGCTAACTAAGAGCTAAAGGATTAAGAGTTAACAGTTTAGAGGCGATTGGAGTGTATGCTCCACGTCGGCTCGTGCATCAGGCCCAGGCGAGTGGCGGGGCGAGGGCCGCTACAGGGCTGCGGAAGCTTGCGGCGGGCCCTCGCGGGTTCGTCCAGGGCGAAACCGTTGCCATCCTGTGGGGACTCCGCTTCGGCCTGCGGCATGGACACGTAGACGTCTTCAAAAATCTGCCGCGGCGCGATGCTCAGCACACCGTCGGAAGACTCGACCAGATAGTCTCCCTTACGCCCGGAATGCTGGCGCCCCAGTGAGTCGGTGAACACGAGACTCGAACTCAGCTGCTTGGCTTTCACCAGAAATCTGGTGCGGTAGGTCTTCCATGGGGAAGTTTTGGTTTCTGCTGCTTTCTGTGTTGCTTTCATTCTCGCCAACCTTGGGGGGAGGAGGTTTGTCAGGGTTTGAACCTCGATGTCACGGTCATCGCACATAGTCGATTGCTGCCTGCGGCCAGGGTTCACTTGTGAAGGAAGCGAAAGCGACTGTACGAGCGAAATCCCGCGCGGTCAATTCAGTATTTTTGGTGCAACTGAGGAAAACCTTCGCAGCAGTTTTCGCGGAGTAACCGAGACGCAAGGAAAGCTGACGTGAGTCCAATTGGAGCGCTCGACAGTGGCGCTTGTGTCATCGGCACAGCGGCTCGGAAGAAATCAGATGTCCGCAGCCACAGGATTGTCCACAGGTCGTGCACAGGAAATGCAGAAAAGGGTACCTTGCAAAAACCACGTAGGGACAGCCGCCTCGGCGGTCCGGCGGAGCGCGAGAGAGGACTTGGGTTTCGCCAGACGGCAGTACGTGACAGGATCAAAGTCAAAAGTTCGCCGGCGTGGAGTGATCCGCGAACCAGGCGAGAACGCGCTGTTCAAATTCCTGTGGCGCCGCACTCATCGCTCCGCAGTGATCGGCGTCCGCAACTTCCCAGAGCACGGTCTTAGAATTTCGCTCGTGAATGAGGCGCGAATGCCGCAGGGGAATGTTTCCGTCGATCTGGCCGTGAATCAGGAATACGGGGACTGGCGTGGTCGCGACCGCGGCCTCGGGAGAGACTTGCTGCAGATTGAGCCCATATTTCCAGCGGGCGCGCAAAAAAGCGGCTTCGACGAGTGGACGGAAAAACGTGCGTCCGAACCACGGTCCCACCGAAGGGCCGAGATGGAACGGTTGTCCGATGCGGTCGTAAGCGATTTCGTGAAAATTCGAAAACGAGGATTCAGCGACGACGGCGCAGAACTGCGTGCCGCCTCCGAGCGACTGCAGAAGTTGCGCGGCGCCCATGGATTCTCCCAGGCCGAAGATGCAGTGCGGACGGTCTTGCGCAGACAGCCAGTCGAACCACTGCCGAATGTCGTTGCGCTCGAGCAGACCGTAGGTAGCGAGCGAGCCGCCGCTGGCGCCCTGCGCGCGGGCGTCGGGGACGAGGACGCTGTAGCCGTGAGCGAGCAGCAGGTGCGCGTATCCGGTCATGCCGACGCGGTTGTCGCCGAGGCCGTGAAGGAGGATGACGGAATCTCCGTTGGCGTGCCGCGGATGGATGGCCCAGGCACGGAGCATGATCGCGTCGGGCGTGGTGATGGAAACGTCTTGCAGATCGGCGTCGAGGGCGTGGGCGGAGTCGATCATGGCGGATTCATCTTCTGGCGTAAGCGGACGACGCGGAGGGTGCAATGTGCCGTCGGCGACCCAGATTCCAGCGATGGAGCAGAAGGTGAGATAGAGAACAACGGCGAGAATCAGGCGTCGTGATCGGCGGGTGAGCGGCATTCCAGCTTGGAGGATGATACGAGAACCAGCCGAGTGCGGTTCCGCGAAATGCGGCTCAGATCAAGACCGGGTACCCCATTTCTCGCGCAGTTTGCAAAGTGGGATTCCAGAGTCCCGTCCTTCTTGGGGATTTCGGATCGGAATGGAAATCAAAAGCGGGGCGGACAAGAATGCCCGCCCCGCACGATCAACTTCCCTACACCGGCAATCTCTACCGGTGAGCCAGCGCCGGCTCGTGTGCCTCTTTGCCGGCCTTGAACGCCGCGAAGCGCTTGTTGATTTCGTCCCAGTTGACCGCACCCCACCATGCGGCCAAGTATTCCGGACGCCGGTTGTTGTATTTCAGATAGTAGGCGTGCTCCCACACGTCGTTGCCGAAGATAGGATAGTGGCCCTGGCTGATGGGATTATCCTGATTCGGCGTAGACATGATATGCACTTCGCCGCCGGGCTTGCCAGCGAGCCAGACCCATCCGCTGCCGAATTGCTTGACGCCGGCGTCGTTGAACTTGGTTTGAAAATCTTTGAAATTGCCGAAAGTTTTCTGGATCGCATCCGCCACGGGGCCGCTCGGGTCGCCTCCGCCTTTGGGCTTCATGATCTTCCAGAACATGGAGTGGTTCACGTGGCCGCCGGCATTGTTGCGGACCGCGCCGCGAATGTCTTCGGGGATCGCGTTGATGTCGCGGATGAGATCTTCGGCCGTTTTGCCGGCGAGTTCGGGATGCTTCTCAAGAGCGGCGTTGAGATTCTTGACGTAAGCACCGTGGTGCATGTCGTGATGCAGCGTCATCGTTTGCTTATCGATGATGGGTTCGAGGGCGTCATACGCATAAGGCAGGGGCGGCAATTCGTGAGCCATGATTGATCCTCCAGGTATGTGAGATGACAGGGCGCGAGGTTTCGATGCAGGAGGATTTTAGACCGTGGGAGGCGAAGAGGCAAAGCCGCGAACAGGAAAGGGGCGCTCGAAGGGGCAAAGTTCCGGCTCAGTCCTGATTCTCAGGACAGCTGGATTTACGCGCGTGCCAAGTGACAGTTCCGTCCTTCGAAATCGAGACGACGTCCACCAGGCCCCCGACATCCCCGGCGGTTTTCTCGTAAGCGTCGATCGTCAGTTCCACGATCTTGGTTGCCAGCTCCGCGGCTTGAGTCGGCGCTTTAAGTGGCGTGCGAGCAGAAATCTTGTCTCCAATCTTGCCTTCGCGTTCTTTTCGTGCGCAGAATTTTTTCGCGACGTCGGCGTGTTTCCCGGCCACGCAAATCCGGCTGGTTTGGCCATTGGCTGAGCATGGCCAGCAACGGTCGTTCGGCGGCAGGCCGATGTTCTCTCGGATCGGGTCAAACTCGTTCTCAGGGTCGAACCGTATCTCGCCAATTTCGATCGCCAGAGTCTTGTCCATAAATTCGCCGGCCGTGATCTGCCCTCCGCGCGGCCCGGGAGTCTTTCTTGCATCTTCTCGGTGCTTATCCCAGTGACTCTTGACGGCCTGTGCCCAATCGACCGCGGTCGCATAGAGATCACTCACCTGCCGCTCATGGCTTGATGAAGCGCGCACGGCCTCGCGAGCCAGATCGTTGTTGTCCCAGAGCGTTTTCCCGGTCGCACGATCGAGAAAGCGTGACGCTCCGACGCTCGCGAAAATGAACTGGTGGCGAAAGACCGCAACCTTGCAGTAAGAGTTGTCGGGCACGCCTGTGTCCTGACGGATCGCACGGCTGTCGGCGGCAACCACCACCTCGTCTTTCGCAAAATTGATGACGACGATCGTGCCGGAATCCGCCTGCGCCAACGCACGCGGGGAGAAAAAAGCAATCCACAGCAGAAAAACCCTGGACGTGTAGCGCAAGTTGGCGTTCAATGGCGTTCCGACCCATCGCGATTCGGGCCCCGCCATTCTATACGCCGCAGATCATGCACTTAGGATGGCCCTTGATTCGCTTGCGAATCTATCGCTTCCGCTGCCGCATCCTTTATGCTAGTAGTGCACTCATGACTCATTTATGACTACTTCGAAAACGAAGACTTCTGGCAGTGGCGTTCTCGTGGCCAGCGTGTCTGGCAATGGCCTGAACCCCGAGCGCGAGCGTGTGTTTGAAGCGTTCCGGGAGTGGGGATACCTGGAGGGCGACCTCGACCCGCTGGGGTTTCTGCGGCCGCGTGTAGTGCCCGCATTGCGGGTCGAGAGTCCGTATGCGGCGGAAGCGCGAGCGGTTTATTCCAGCACCATCGGCCTGGAGATCAATCACATCTATGCGCCGGAGAAGCGGCAGTGGATTTACGAACGGATGGAAGCGGAGCCCCAGCCGGGTGCAGGAAATGGTGAAAGGAATAAAGACCAGCAGCGGATTCTCGATCTGCTGATCCGCGCCGATATTTTCGAGCAAGTGGTGCAACAGCGTTACCTGGGCAGCAAGCGATTTTCGCTGGAAGGTGTAACCGCGCTGCTGCCGCTGGTGGATGAAATCCTTGACACGGGCGCGCAGCGCGGCGCGATCGAACTGGTAATGGGCATGAGCCATCGCGGACGCCTCAACGTGATGGCGCACGTGGCGCGGCGCGCGCCGGAAGAAATTTTTGCCGGCTTTGAAGATGTCGACCCGCGCAGCGTGCTGGGATCAGGCGACGTGAAATATCACATGGGCGCGACCGGCGAGTACATCACGCGCAGCGGCGGCAAGGTTCACATTCACCTGGTTTCAAATCCCAGCCACCTGGAAGCCGTCGATCCGGTTACGGTCGGCCGCACGCGCGCGAAGCAGGATCGCACCGGCGAAGGCGGACGCGAAGCCTATTTGCCGCTGCTGGTGCATGGCGACGCGGCTTTTGCCGGGCAGGGAATTCTGGCCGAGACCATGAACTACGCCGACCTCAAGGGCTTCACCGTGGGCGGCACCATACACATCATCGCGAACAATCTGCTGGGATTCACCACCAACTACTACGAAGAACATTCCACGCGCTTCGCTGCCTGCATCGCCCGGCGCCAGTCGATTCCAATTTTCCACGTGAACGGCGAAGACGTGGACGCGGTCGTCCGCGTGGGACGCATGGCCGTGGAATACCGCTACAAGTTCGGCACCGACGTGGTGATCGACCTGATCGGCTATCGCCGCCACGGCCACAGCGAAGTGGACGACCCCACCATCACCCAGCCGCTGCTCTACAAGCGGATTAAAGAGCATCCGCCGCTGTGGGAAATTTATGCCGATGACATCGGCGCCACCGACGCCGCCGAGCGGGCGGCGAAAATCAAGGCCCAGTTCGAGGCCGCGCAGAAAAAAGCTGGCACGCTGAAACAGAAGCCGACCATGCGCGAGCTCCCGAAATATTGGGATCAGTATTACGGTGGGCGTCACCAGCCGGAGTTCGAAGTAGAAACGGGATTACCCGGCGAGGAACTCGCGGAGTTGACCGAAAAGCTGACGACCTATCCCGAGGCTTTTCACATTCATCCCAAGGTGAAGAAGTTGCTGGAGCAGCGCGCGGAAATGGGAACCGGCAAGCGCCCAGTGGATTACGGCATGGCCGAAGCGCTGGCCTTCGCGAGCCTGGTGAAAGGCGGAATTCCAGTCCGGTTGTCGGGACAGGACTCGCGGCGCGGAACCTTCAACCAGCGCCACTCCGCGCTCATCGATATCGAAAACGAAAACGAATATGTCCCGCTTGAAAATATCGCCGAGAAGCAGGGACGCTGCGAAATTTATAACTCCACGCTTTCGGAAGCGGGCGTGCTCGGCTTTGAATACGGCTACAGCCGCGATTATCCCGAGTCCCTGGTGTTGTGGGAGGCGCAGTTTGGCGATTTTGCCAACGTGGCGCAGGCCATTGTCGACCAGTTCATCAGCGCGGGCGAAGCCAAGTGGAATCTGCTTTCGGGTGTGGTCATGCTGCTGCCGCACGGCTACGAAGGCCAGGGACCGGAGCACTCCAGCGCGCGCATCGAGCGTTTTTTGCAACTGGCAGCGCAGCACAATATTCAAATCGCGCAGCCTTCGAACGCGGCACAATATTTTCATCTGCTGCGGCGGCAGGCTCTGCGGCACTGGCGCAAGCCGCTGGTTGTGTTTACGCCGAAGAGCATGTTGCGGCATCCCGATGCATCGTCGCCGATCGAAGATTTCACGCACAAGAATTTCCTCAACGTGATTCCCGACGGGGAAGTGGGTGAGGCGGATCGCATCCTGATCTGTTCAGGAAAAATCGGCCACGAGTTGCAGGCCGAACGTAAGAAGCGAAAAGACAATTCCACCGCGATCGTGTTCCTCGAACAGATGTATCCCTTTCCGGAAAAAGAATTGGTCGCCGAACTCGATCGCCACGGCAGCACGGGAGAGATCGTCTGGGTGCAGGAAGAGCCCGCCAACATGGGTCCGCTCTTCAACATGCTGACGCGTCTGCGGCGCCTTGGGGGCGAGCGTCCAGTGCTGTCAGTGAAGCGCTCGGCGAGCGCGAGTCCCTCGACCGGCAGCGCCAAGGCGCATGAAGTGGAGCAGAAGACGCTGATCACGCTGGCGTTTACCAGAGGATAGTCCCGAGTCGCGAGTATTCCAGCCGCGGGTCCCGAGCGTTGCGGCCTTCCGTCCCATCGGCTAACAACTGTTGCGTGTGAGATTGAAGCCGCTACAATGCACGGAATCGAGGTGAATCATGTCCAAATCCTGCCTTAGGGTGTTTTTCGCTGTGGCGTTTCTGCTGATCGGATGCGCCGTTGCAGGCACGGATGTTGCGATGATGATGGCTACGCAGCGCTCGGCCCCCGCACACCTTGTCAAGATTGCTCTCGAACCTCCCAACGCTTTGAAAAGCGCCCGACTGAACAACGACAGCGCGAAGTGGATTACTTCGTACAGGATCGGCTGGGCAAACGTTTATCCGAACCGAGTCGAACTCCGCCCGGGCAACCTTTTCACCGTTCGGAGGGGGATAAAGCCCGGTGCTGCTCAGGACGTAGGGGACCAAACGATACCCTTCGACGAAAGCGCACAGAGCGTTATCTTCTTGGTCGCGGAAGTAAGCTTTGGGGATGGCAGCAACTGGGAGGTTGACATCAAGGACATCACCCCCGAGGCCGGTTTTCAATTTTCTCGATGAGAGTGGCAAGCCGGTGTAGTCGGTGAAAGATCGCGACATCGCGCATTGCGGGGTTCACCTCCTCGGCGGCTTGAGGCCGTTCTCTTCAGGCGGCGCTGGGAATCGAATGTAACTCGGGCCTTCCCGATTTCTTGTGCGCCCTTCTGGTGTACCCTTCCTTCTTCATGCCGCGCCCCGCCAAAACTTTGCGTATTGCCGTCGATACCGGAGGAACCTTCACCGATTGTGTGTGGATGGACCGCGGCCGACTGCGAATGCTGAAAGTTTTTTCCACGCCGCAGGATCCGTCGCGCGCCATTGTGGACGCCCTCCGAAAAATTGCGCATCAAGGAGAGTTCGTCCTCCTGCACGGCACCACCGTGGGCACCAACACGCTGCTCGAACGCAAAGGCGCGCGCACCGCGCTGGTGACCACCGCCGGATTTGAAGACGCCATTGAAATTGGCCGCCAGGCGCGTCCCAAACTCTACGACTTTTTCTTCGACCGCATCGAGCCGCTGGTGTCTCGTGATCTGCGCTTCGGGGTGGAAGAACGCACGGCGAGCGATGGCGAAATCCTGACCGCGCCTTCGATCGAGGAGTTGCCATCACTGCTGTTGCGCGTGACGACAGCCAAGCCCCACGCTGTGGCGATCTCGCTGCTGTTTTCGTTTGCGAATCCGAAAAATGAACTCGCGGTGGCGGAAGCGCTACGGCCATTGGGAGTTCCGATTTCGATCTCGCATGAGATCCTGCCGGAGTTTCGCGAATACGAGCGCACGTCGACGGTGGTGGTGAACGCGTATCTGCAACCGGTGATGAGGGGATATCTCGAACGCTTGTCCTCGGGAGTGGCCAACGGCCGCGCGCGAATTTTTGTGATGCAGTCGAATGGCGGAATCGCCGCACTCGCCGCGGCCGCGCGCGAGCCGGTGCGGACGGTGCTCTCAGGACCAGCTGGAGGAGTCGTCGGAGCGGCCGCCACCGCGCGGGCCAGCGGATTCGAGCGCGTCATCGCCTTCGATATGGGAGGAACCTCCACCGACGTTTCGCTGGTCGACGGCGCGATCGCCACGGCCAGCGACGCGCAGGTTGCCGGGCTTCCGGTGGGCGTGCCCATGCTCGACATTCATACGGTAGGCGCTGGCGGAGGCTCGCTGGCGCGCTTCGATGCCGGAGGCGTACTGCGCGTGGGCCCGGAATCGGCAGGCGCCGATCCCGGCCCGATTTGTTACGGGCGCGGCCTCGAGCCCACGGTCACCGACGCGAACTTATTACTAGGGAGGCTGCAGGCGGAACGTTTCCTGGGCGGCGAGTTCAAACTCGATTTGCAGCGGACACGCACGATCACGCAAGCATGGCTGAAAAAACAGAAGTCGCGCCTCACCCTCGAACAATTTGCCGACGGCGTGATTCGCGTGGTGAATGCCACCATGGAGAAAGCGATCCGCGTGGTGTCGGTCGAGCGCGGGCGCGATCCCCGGGACTACGCGCTGGTGGCCTTTGGCGGCGCGGGAGGATTGCACGCCTGCGCGCTCGCCGAAGCGCTCGGGATTCCGCAAGTGATCGTTCCGGCGCTGCCGGGAGCGCTTTCGGCTCTGGGGATTCTGGCCAGCGACGTGGTCAAAGATTATTCCCGCACCGTGCTGTGGCGGGTTAGCGGCGAGATTCCTCGCGAGCGGTTGAAGCAGGAATTCGCGGCTCTGGAAAAACAAGCCGCAGGAATTTTCAAGCAGGAAGGCTGGCTCGGAAAACCGCACCACGAAAAACGTGTGGACGTCCGCTACCGCGGCCAGGGATACGAACTCAGCATTCCGCTCAGCAAGAATCTCCTGAAAGAATTCGAGCGCGAGCACCAGCGCCGCTACGGATACATCCATCCCAATCGCGAAGTCGAGCTGGTCACTCTGCGGCTGCGCGCCGTGGTGAAGACGCCACAGCCGGGAATCACCGCAGTTCCCGCGGGAGGGACTCCGCACTTGGGAAAGATAGCCCATGTGGGGACGGGCACTCTTGCCCGTCCAGGCCGAGCAACGCTCGGCTCGTTCTCCACGCCGGAAGTCCTAGTTCTGTTCAACCGCAAGAAACTCAAAACCAAAATCTACTCCCGCGACAACCTTCAGCCCGGCAAGAAATATTCCGGCCCTGCCATCATCACCGAATACAGCGCCACCACAGTCATCCCGCCCGGCAAGCGCTTTCACCTGGACCGCGCCTCGAACCTGATTATTACAATCTGATGAAAATCACGCCCCGCGCCTCGCAATCGCCACTCGGTGCTGGGTGCACCCTGCCGCTTGCGGCTACAATACTCCCGTGAAACCAAGCATCTTTGTAGTGGAGGACGACCCGGATATTTCGCGCCTGGTGCGGCATCACCTGGAGAACGAAGGCTTCAACGTGCGGGTGTATCCCACCGGCGCAACGGTTTTGGCCGACGCGGAGCGGCAGCGCCCGGCGCTGTTCGTGCTCGATATCATGGTTCCGGGCAAAGACGGCCTGGAGCTATGCCGCACGGTGCGCCAGACTCCGGGCCTGGCCGCGGTTCCGGTAATTTTTCTCACCGCGAAAAGCAGCGAGGCGGATCGCGTGCTGGGTCTCGAACTAGGCGCGGACGACTACATCGGCAAGCCGTTCAGCCCGCGTGAACTGGTAGCGCGCGTGAAGGCCGTGCTGCGGCGCTTTGAGCGGCCTCTGCCGCCGAGTCCGCTGAAGGTGGGCGAAATTGAAATCGATCCTTCGGCCATGACGTTGACTGTCGCCGGCAAGCTGGTGGCCACTACCGCCACCGAGTTCCGCCTGCTGGATTATTTTGCGCGCCATGCCGGACGAGTCTTCACGCGCGATCACCTGCTCGACAGTGTTTGGCGCGACACTTCTTATGTAACCCCGCGATCGGTGGACGTTTACGTGCGCCGCATTCGCGAAAAAATCGAACCAGACCCGGAGAACCCGCGCTATCTCAAGACGGTGCGGGGCGCGGGCTACCGCTTCGAGGCTCCAAAGTGAAGAACCCGTGAAGAACCGGATTTTTTTCAAGCTGCTGGCCGCGTTTCTCATCGTGATCGCCGCCAGCGCCGTGATCCTCGACTTCACGCTGGGCCGGGCCTGGGAAGCCTCGCTGCGCGCCGAGATTGACCGCAGTCTCACGCAGAAGACGGTGATGTTTGCCCACCGCGTGGAAAACGACCACAGCCACTCGCTCGCGGATATCGCCGCGCAGGAAGGTCAGGCGGCGGGCGCGCGAGCCACCATCGTCGACGCGTCCGGAAACGTGCTGGCCGATTCCGAATCGAATCCCGTGAGCGGGGAAAGCCAGGCCGCGCGAGAAGAATTCGCCGCAGCTCTCACGGGCAAGCCGGGACGCAGCGAGCGCCCGAGTTCCTCGCTGGGAATTCCCTTTCTTTATGTTGCGGTGCCGATTTCAGGCGGCGCGGTGCGCCTCGGTTATCCGCTCTCCGATGTCGAAGCGGTGCAGACCGAAGTGCATCGGCGGCTGGCTTGGGGATCCGCGCTTGCGCTCACCATCGCGCTGCTGGTGGCGGGGATCGCTTCCACATCGACCGCCCGGCGATTGGAACACATCGTCGAAGTGGCGGCACACATCGCGGAAGGGGATTTGAAAGCGCGCGTGCAGGATGGCGGGCTCGACGAAATCGGCCGGCTCGGGGGAGCTCTCGACAAAACGGCGCGCCAGGTCGAGCGCAGCTTTGCTGCCGTGCGTTCCAGCCAGCGCCAGCTCGAAACCCTGCTCAACAGCATGCAGGACGCGGTCATCGCCGTGAGCGCCGACGGCCTGGTGCAGTGGGCCAACCAGCCCATGGATCGCCTGGTTTCGCAGCACGTGCGGTTGAATGCGCCGGTGGTCGAGACCATTCGCGATCCGGATTTTCTAGCGACCGTCAACGCCGCCACCGCGGACAAAGAAGTGAAGACCGCGCGCGCCACCTCCATCGTTCCAGGCCGCGCCTTCGATGTGACCGCCGCTCCCCTGCCCGGCGGCGGCGCGGTGGCTGTGCTGCGCGACCTTACCGAGACCGAGCGCGTGGAAAAGACCCGGCGCGATTTTATCGCCAACGTTTCTCACGAGCTGCGCACACCGCTCACTTCGATCCAGGGCTATTCGGAAACGCTGCTCGACACCACTCCGGAAAATGGCGCGCCTACGCGCGAGTTCCTCGACATCATCCGCAAGAACGCTGCCCGCATGTCGCGGCTCACGGAAGATCTGCTGACCCTGGCGCGCGTGGAATCCGGCGAAACCCGTTTCGACGCTGAGCCCGTGCCTCCCATCGAGTTGCTGCACGACGCCGAAGAAAGTTTCCGCGAGATTGCCAAGGGGTACGGCGTGGAACTGCAGATTCAGGAAACGCCGGGGGGAAACGGCTCGTCGGAGTCAATCTCAGCGAAAACAGACTCGCCGAAACCTGGCTCTGAGAAATCCGGGTCAGCGAAATCGGGGTCAGCGAAATCGGACTCAGCGAAACCCGACTCGACAGAATCTCGCTCGACGGAACTTCTGCCGTGCGTGCTCGCCGACCGCGAGGCCATTCACCAGGTCTTTTCTAACCTCATCGACAACGCGATGAAGTATGGCCGCACCGGCGGCAAGGTGGTGCTCGGAGCGCGTCCCGGGCCGCGCGGAGTCGAATTCTACGTTCAGGATTTCGGCGCCGGCATTCCCTCTGAACACTTGCCCCGCCTGTTCGAGCGCTTCTATCGCGTGGATAAAGCCCGCTCGCGCGAATCGGGAGGCACCGGCCTTGGCCTGGCCATCGCCAAACACATCATGCTGGCGCACGGCGGTTCCATCCGCGCCGAGAGCGAGTTGAATCACGGCTCCCGGTTCTTATTCACGCTGCCGACGGCGTAGCAAGCTCGTGGAGCGACGGACGCCTCGTCCGTCCGGCCTGGGCGAAGTCGGCAGCAGCGCCACTTCCCCGGACGAGGGCGTCCGGGCCTCCATGAGTCAACGGTCCGGCGCTCACGAACTCACCCGCCTCTGGCCCGAAGCGAACCTCCCGAAATTCCCGAAAAATTCACAGCCTTGTAACCCTCCCGCGAGAAATAAAACCTATGCTTAGCTGTTGGACATCCAAGTCAATAATTGGCAAGATGATGGTAAGGAAGCAGGCCTAAAGCCGAAGCGCCGCTCGCTCCGCCCAGCTTTGCGCCGGAGGGAAGTCCTCATGAGCACCGCCAGAGTCGACAGTGCCAGCCCCGAGCCCGCTCACCAATACCTCGTGCGGCGCACGGTGGAAGCTTGCCGCCTGGCCAAGGAAGCGGCCGGAGCCGCGGCCGAGGGAATCGCCACCGGCTCCAGCACCTTGCTGAACTCGCTGCGCCAGCGCGAGCGCGAACTCGACACGCTCGATATGGAAATCGACGCCGGCGTCACCACGGCCATCACCGAGGTCGATCCTCCCGAAGCGCGCGAACTGCTGGCCTGCATGAAATTCATGATCGGCCTGGAACGCATCGGAGACCTGCTGTTGAGTTTTGCCAACAGCGCTCAGGCCGCTGGCGGACGCCTCGACCCCGAAGACACTCGCGACCTCACGCAGATGGCCACCATCCTCGAAAAAATGCTCACCGACGTGGGCGAATCATTTTCCGGCCGCGATGTGGGCAAAGCCGTGGACGTCCTGCGCGCCGACGCCGAGATGGATCGCCTGCGCAACCTGATTTTTCTGCGTCACATCGAAAATCCCGAAGACATTCATCGCCAGGCCAGCCTGCAGGTCATCTTCATGACCCAGTCCCTCGAGCGCGCCGGCGATCACGCCAAGAATCTCGCCGAAGAAGTCTGCCACTTCGTCAGCGGGCGCACCGTCCGTCACGTTTTGATGGCCTACGACAAACCTGTCGAGCAGATGTTCATCGACTACCTGCGCCGCCGCGACGGAAAACACTAAAAGCTTCGACATCGGTTGAGTATCAAAACCGGGTGCCCCATTTCTCGCTTCCTTTGCCGAAAAAGCCTGCCCCGAGCAGAGTCGAAGGGTGGGGATTTCGGCTGCCGGCCCGCTTGAACCAGAGGAGAACGAAGCCCTTTCTAAGCGCATTCCTCTGCGCCGTCGATCTTCGACGGAAGCGCCACCGCCTCCGGGCCTTTCGCTGCGACCGTCCGCTCGCCACGGCGAATCAAAACGATCGCACCGAGAATCGCGACGGAGGCGAGCACCACGCGTAGCGTCAGAGGCTCCGACGCGAGCAGCCATCCCAGCAGCACGGCCACGATGGGATTCGCGTACGTGTGCGTGGCCACCAGCGCCGGCGGGCAGCGTTGCAACAGCCAGGTGTAGGACGTAAAGGCAATGATCGATCCGAAGGTGATGAGATAACCCAGGCCGAATATCGACTGCAGCGAAATCGCCGACCAGTGCGTGGCGTGGAACTCTCCCGTAACGGCTGCGGCGATCAGCAGCATGGCCGCGCCGCAGAGCGTGGGAAGCGCCGTGCGGCCCAGCGCATCGGTGGGCAGCTTGAGCCGCGGAGTGATGACCACTCCGGCCGACCACGAGAGCGAGCCCAGGAGCACGGCCAGCAATCCCAGCAGGCTCGAGCCTTTCATGTGAAGCTCAAATCCCGTGAGGATGGCGACTCCGGCCACGCCCAAACCCAGGCCCAGCGCACTGAGACGGCTGATCTTCTGTTGCCCCGCGAGCCACGCCAAGACGACGATGAACATGGGTTCCGTCGCAATCAGCAGCGCGGCCAGGCCCGATCCAACATATTGTTCCGCCCAGTGCAGCGATCCGTGGCCAATCAGAAAGAACAGCGCGCCCAGGACGCATCCCGAAACCCACTGCTCGCGCGTAGGCCGAAACCCTCGCGCCCAGGCCCAAACCAGCAGCACGCTGCCCGCGATGGCATGCCGGATTCCAGCCGTCACCAGAGGTGGGATCGTCGCGACGGCGTAACGGATCGCGAGGTAGGTCGATCCCCAGACGATGTAGATCGCGGCGAAGGCCAGCGCCATCTTGACGGTTTCTGTGCGGTCGCGCGAGCTGGCGGGTTTGGGGTTGGGAACGATCACGGGTCTGCCTCCTATGTTAATCATTTTGAAGTTGCGAAGTCTGGTCGCAGGAAGTTGAGCGGTGCGAAGCTTGGCCAACATCTCGGCGGGCTGAGCGTGGGACATAAGCTAACCTTCTAAACGTACTTTATAGGTTAGGTATACCGTAAGGTTCGGTACCTAACTTGTCAAGATCATTTTGATGGTTAGATAATAGGAAATAGGCTGGGAAAAGGGAGAATTCGTACGCGGCCCAGACGGTTTCTATGAATGAGGTTCACAGACTATGCGGCGGCGGCTCTCACTTATTCTGATCGGTGTGTCCTTCGTATTACTGCTGGCAATCGCCACATCATTTGCGCTGGCGTACCGCGCGCGCTCCGAGGCTGCGAAGTATCTTCAGATCGTCGCACCGCTGCGCATCGGGACAGAGTACGGTGCGGTCGTAGGGTAGCTACGGCGGGCACGGCTTCCCTTCGTCTTGCTGGATGGCTGTCATCCTCGATGCGTGCTCTTGCTCGATGTTGATGATCAATGGCTGTACAAATTGCACTTGGCGGCGCCGACTGGATTCGTTGGCCGACTCGATTTCCAGAACGGGAAACTCACTTACAAATTTACGGTAATGGGCCACGGGGTGTGCTGCTTCGCGACTGTTGAAGAATCCGCGTCTGTGACTTCTGGGGTCTTTCCCGGCAACCTGGATTCTTCGGGACATCCGTGGAGATTACGTGTCGAATTGGCAGCTTCAGACTTTGGCGAGTGCCGCAGGCAGGCGTATGCCTTTAATGTGGCATGCATCGGCGCAATGAGGGCATGTAGGACAGATGAATATCTGACAACGGTGAACTGTCCCGAGCCGGCAGCGTGGCAGTGATGAGATTGGAGGGAATCTCCTGACCGAAACGAAAGAAACCATGAAGATTTCGCGGCGGCGTCCGCCGCGCTTTGAACTGATTGCGGGCAACGTCAGCCTCGACTTCGTCAACACGCTCGACGATCGTCACATCAACCCCAAGGAGTTGCTCGAAACCTATCTGGATCTGGTCCGCTTCGGCGAAGATGCCGGCCTGCTTTCCTCTCCTCAGGTGGACCGGCTCTTCGAGCGCAGCTACATCGAGCCCGATCTCGCCGCGGGTGCGCTCAATCAAGCGAGAGAGTTGCGCGAAGCGATTCACGATGTTTTCTGGGCGATCATCAACAAACGTCCCGCGCCGCCCGCAGCTCTCGCCCGATTGAATGCCGACGCGCAAGCCGCGGCCGGGCACATGCATCTGGTGCCAACGAAGAATGGCTTCGAGTGGCGCTTCGACGATTTCGGAGACTTCGACAGCCTGCTCTGGCCCATCGCCCGCGCGGCCGTCGATCTGCTGGCCTCGGACCAGTTGGCCTATGTGCGTCCGTGCTCGTCGAAAACCTGCGAATGGTTTTTTCTCGATACCAGCAAAAACCATCACCGCCGCTGGTGCGACATGACGCGCTGCGGAAATCGCGCGAAGGTGCAGAGGTTTTATGTGCGGAAGAAAAACAACTTCTAGCGGATAGCTTTTAGCCGTTAGCTCTTCCAAAAACCCCTGGTCAAAGTCGAAATCTCACACCGAATACACCGTGTGGGAGGTGTGGGAGGGCTTGGCTGGAACATCGGGTCATAAGCTAGCTTAAGCTAGATGGTTGGTATCTTAATGAAAGAAATTGGGGCGTTTGAGGCTAAGAACACGTTTGGCTTTTTGCTGGATCGTGTCCAGCGCGGCGAGGAGATCGTGATCACACGGCATGGCAAGCCGGTGGCTCGGCTGGTTCCGAATACAGGCAGGATCGATCGGAGTCAGGCTCAGGCCGCTCTGCAGCGTATTCGCGAACGGGCACGGCGGAGCGGAGCCGGCAAGTTTGACTGGGCCGAAGTGAAGGCGTTGCGGGATGCGGGACGACGGTGAGTCGGACTTCGAGGTCTTCGATTCGACGTCTGTGTTCCGAGACCGATCTTTAACAGACTGATCTCTGAAGAGGCGATCTTTAAGAGGCGATCGGATGAGCCTGGTTCTGGACAGTTCGGTTACGTTGGCGTGGGTCTACGGCGATGAGACCACAGCGGCTGTGAAGCGCGTTTTCGATTTAGTGGGCGGGAGCGGCGCGTGGGTTCCGGGGCTGTGGCGGTTAGAAGTCGCCAACTTTCTCGAGATGAGTGTGAGACGCGGGCGCTATGATGCGGATTTCCGCGACAGCACGCTGGCCGACCTGGCACTGCCGCCGATCCGCGTCGATCCCGAAACCGATGGGCAGGCGTGGGGCGCAACCGCGCGGCTGGCCGCGCGCCACCGGCTCACACTGCATGACGCAGCTTATCTGGAACTGGCGTTGCGGCGTGCGCTTCCTCTGGCCACGCTGGATCAGGAGCTGGGTGCCGCGGCCCGGGCGGAGAAGGTTGAAGTTCTCGGAGTGTAGGTCCCAAGCAATTTGAGGTTGTCCCACTTCTCGCAACGTGCGCGAGAAATGGAGCACCCGGGTCGGAGGTGGGCCGCGCCGGGCCTCTCAGAAAATCCGTGCAAGCTCCGGGGCGAGTCTCGTTCTTTATACTTAATACTTGGGAATGGCACCGGATGGGCGGCAAGCTGGGCGCGCGCTGATGCGACTGAAGCATGCACCATCGGAGGTCGAGCAACGTCCGGACATTCTGCTAAAATCAGGAATATCTGAGGCGATCATTTATGTTCATAGGGCGTATGTTGACTGGGCGCAAACTGGGGTTGACGCTGGCTTTCACGGTTCTGGTTGCACTTGCCTTTGGGGTCAGTTGCACGGGGTTCTTCCCGGCGAACAGTCTTACGGCGGTCACGATTCAGCCTCCGAGCCCGCAGATCGAAGTTGGCACACCGCAGACTTTGCAGGCCTGGGGAACGTTTGCGAACAACACCGGGACGAGCCAGATTACCAGCGGTGTTGTGTGGACCAGCAGCGATCCCACGGTGCTGACGATCAACCCGAGCACCGGCGTGGCCACGGGCGTCGGTAGTGGAGGCAGCGCCACAATAACAGCCTCTGCGCAGGGTCTGAGCGGGACGGCTTCCGCGAATGTGTTTCTGGGCACCGTCACCAATTATGAACTCTGCACAGGTACATTTGGTTCGACTACTTGTTCCAGCGGTTCCACCCCGCTGGTGTGGAATGCAACAAACGTCGCGAATAGTTCACCGGTGCTGACCTTCATCGCGCAGGGTACCAACCCAGCGCCGCCACCCCCGACGCTCGACCTTACGACCGCGTCTACCTGGACGGTAGCAGCGACGCCGACGGCGGGATTGGTTTCGTGCACAAACAGCGGCGCGTCTCCCGAGACCTGCACTGTGGAACAGGGCACAACAGCGGGGACCTATCCTGTAACCGTGACCTACGGCACAACGAACTCGGCCACGTTGAACATAGTCGTAACGGAGTAAGGGCGGACGGCCAGTTCGATACCTCTCACGAAGTTTTGGACTTTGGCGCTGGGCTTCGCCCCGCTTGGACAGCCGAGGCGGCTGTCTCTACGTGGATCGGGGCGGGCTTCCGGCATCGGCTCCCGCATTCGACTCCCGCTTCCAGCTCAAAACGTCGAGACCTCAGACTTCGGCTTGGTTTTGCCGAGGTCTGAGGTCTCATGTTTAACGTCTGACAATCTTTAACGTCTGACGTCTCGCGTTGGGCGCTTCTGCCTTCTCTACTTCTTCTCTTTCTCTTCCTTGGGAGCTGGTTTGGGCTTGGCCGCTGGCTTGGCTTGGGGCTTGGGCTGGCTCTTGGGTTGAGAACGATTTTCCGCTTCCGGACGAGGTTCGCTTTGCGGGCGAGCGGTTTCGGGCCGGGGACTGTTCTCTCGCGCCGCCTCGCCATTATTGTTTCTTACGGGCGGAGTGACGGGACGCGCCAGGTTGCTGCGTGGCGCGGCGGCGTTGCGGTTCTCCGCCGGTGCCGGGCCGCGGGCTTCTTGAGGCGACATGGCCGGGGCGTGATACTCCCCACCTGATGCTCTGGCCGCGACTACGCCGCGTCCGCTGAACTCGCCGGGGCGCGCGGTGGCCGCGATGGCCGGACGTCCATGATTTTCAGAGGCGAAGTTCGCCCGGTTCTGGCTGGCTGTATGCGCATGCTCAACTTGTGCGGCCACTGGAGGCGTGTGCGTTTCGCGGGCGTAGGATTCTTCCTGCGCCGTGGCGTGTACGGTGAGACCGCCTTCGCCGCCGTTAAAGGCGACGTGCGAGTCGTTGTTCACGATGACGGTGCGGTTTACGTAGACGTTGGTGATGTGGACGGTGTCGACGTGCATCACGGCGGTGTTGTAGAAGAACGCTCCGCCACGCCACTCACCGCCGCCGAAGCCGACGCCGCCGTATCCGAAGCCGTAGTTCACGCCACCGTAGAATCCGACGTGCGGGCCCCAGTAGCCTTCATGCCAGCCGTAGAATCCGTTGTTCCATCCCCAGTAGCCGGGAGTCCAGAGCAGGCCGGGTGTGGGAGCTGCTACCCAGGTGCCGGGCACCCAGTAATAGCCGGCATCATCATTCCAGGCCCAGAAACCGGGGGTCCACAAATAGCCGGGAGTGGGGCAGATGGGTTGTTCGTAAACCGGCAGAGCGGGCGGGGCGAGGCGCACGTTGAAACTGATGCCCACCGCAATCTGCGCGAAGGATGCGGTTGAAAGCGAGAGTAAGACTGCGCATAACAACGCGTAAACAACAGGGTGTTTGCGGTTCATGGAGTTTTCCTCTTTCGTTCTCTTCTTTAGATTCGTCCTGGCCAGACACGGTTTGCGGCGAAGTGCGTTTGACACCAGAGTACCTGGGGCTCGCCGATGGCCAAGTAGCCAAAGGTGCCCTGGTAGCTGGTGTCCTAAATTTTGCTCACAGTTTCTATAAACACCAAGGCGCTTCGGATGTTGCTGGGAGATAAGCTATTTAGAATCTGCGCGTTCGCGACAGGCCGTCGACATCATGCTCGGATTAGGCCACACGCCGCTACCAAGGACGGGGCTTCATGTTTCTTACCCGATTTATACAGGTCGACGCAAAGTCTTTTCCGAACCTGAAACGTCGAAAAGTGCAGGGGGATTCTTCCAATGGCGTCAGGTCGCAAGGACTTAATCCGCTCGCCTGCCAACTTAGCCTTCATGGTGCTGTTTGGCACGCTCGTGCTGCATAGTCAGGCGGCGCAGTCCGATAAACCGTCCCAGGCCGTACCGGATCAAACGTGGGCCGGGCGCAGGATCGTCTCGCTGGAAGGGTTTGGGAGCTACTTCGTCGCTGGTGACCATGGACAACCTCAGTTAATCGATCCGGGTGGGCTGGGCGTAAACATCGTTGCCGTGGTGCAACAGGTGGAAGGGGACCGCGTTTGGATTCAAGCGAATGGAGCCGGCGATGCGGCTGTCGGCTGGGTGCCCAGGAAGAATGCCATCCTGTTGGAGGATGCGATTCCTTATTTCACCTACCGGATCGGCCGCAATCCCAAGGATTGGGATTCTTATTTGCGCCGGGCTGAAGCGGAACACGCACAAAATCGTCGCGACGCTGCGATCGCGGATTACACACGCGCTATCGACCTTCATCCCGAGGAGCCATTTCTCTATCTACGTCGAGGACGTTCTTACCGGGCAATGAAAGCCTGCCCGGAAGCTGTCAAGGATTTTGAAAAGACAGCTCAACTGAAACCCCAATGGGCTGAGGCGTACAACTTGGAGGCAGGCGTCTATGCTGACTGCCCGGACCCTCAATACCGTGATCCAGAAAAAGCGATCGCACTCATTCAGCACGCGATTGCCCTCGACGTTGATCATCCCGCATATCTTACTGTTCTCGCTCTTTCGTATTTCCGCTCTGGCCAGTTTGAGAAAGCTGTAGTCACACAAAGGCAAGCTCTGGAGTCACCGCGATTTCCTCCCGGCTATCGTGAAGAGGCGACCATCCAATTGCGTGAGTATGAGAAAGCGATCGTCGCTCAGACTGCCGCGCACTAAGAAACCGGCGCAACGAAGTCGCTGGCGCTTAAGGTGAGTGCCTATGGAGGGCAGCCTAGTTTGCTTTTTTGCCTTTGGCGATGCGGGCGTCGATGGGCTTACGGCCGGCGAAGCCTTCGTTGGTGCCGTGCCAGTGAGTGATGGATTTTTCGCCCAGCTTCCAGCAGAGAAGAATGATCTGGCCTTCGACTGCGCAGGGAAAATCGAGCAGGCCAATGCTGAGATCTTTGACTTGCACGCCGATGGAATCGATTTCGGCGAGCGCATCGCGCACGCGCTGCTCGGCCTTGGCGCGCTCGGCTTTGCGGCGGGCGATGGGAACGATGTCGACGAAGGTGCCGCCGTTCAGAAAGATGCGGTGGTTGGTGGCCTGCATCTCGGACTCAACTTCGTCCATCAGCTGTTTGCCGGCGATGGCGCCGCGCAGAAGCGATTCGAGCACAGAGAGCAGCGACTGGGCTTCGTCGAGAGTGAAGGTGCGGTCGGGCATTGTGGGCTACACCTTCATTTTACGTGAAAAAAGCGGCTGGTGGGTGGAAACCAGGGGTCAGTGATCAGTGGCTCGTTCCACTCTCTTTCATTTCGCCGGAGGCTTGATGAATTCTACGTCGAGGGTGATGGTGATTTCGTCGCCGACTACGCCGGGAGCGCCGTTCACGCTGAAGTCCTGACGGATGACTTTGGTGGAGGCGGAGGCGCCGCGGCGGGGGTTGCCCCAGGGATCTTTGATGGCGGCGGTGGGGCCGTCGACGTCGAGCACCACCTCTTTGGTGACGCCGTGAATGGTGAGGTCACCGGCGATCTTGAGCTTGCCGGGGCCGGCGGGTTCGATTTTTTTCGATTTGAAAGTGATGGTGGGATATTTTTGCACGTCGAAGAAGTTGGGACTGCGCAGGTCGTTGTCGCGCATCTCGACGCGGGTGTCGACGGAAGCGGCGTCGATGCTGGCTGTGATCTGGTCCTTGGCAGGATTGGTGTCGTCGAGCAGGATTGTGCCGCTGACCTTGGTGAAGGCGCCGCGGATGGTGGAGATTCCGAGATGGCGCACGGAAAACTGCGCCGAAGAGTGCATGGGATCGATTTGCCAGGTGTCTTGTGCGGCCAGAGTCGCGGCCGGGATGAGGAAGAGTGCGATGACGAGTGCGGTTAGAGTGCGGGACATGCTGGCTCCTCAGAGTGGGGATTGCAGGGTGCGTACAGTGTAGCAGGGCCTCGGGCTTCAGCAATCGGGCTGCGGCTTATCGGACGGGGGCGCCGGGCTTCGCCCAGGCGTGGGCAGCCGAGGCGCCGTCGCCACATGGTTCGTGATGATTCTTGCCGAAGCCCGAAAGCTGAAGCCTGAAGCCGCTTCTAGCGGCCCTGCGAGGGATCGGGCGACGCGGCGGTGTTCACGTCGATATGGAGACGTTCGGCGGCGGGGATTTTCGGGGCGATGCAATCTCCGTCGTGGTTGTAGTTCGTGCAGTGGGCGGCGGTGGCGGTGCGGGGGGATTGCGCGAACTGCCAGACTTCGGCGAAGGGGACGCCGCTTTCGGCGGGGCTGGGCGCGGGTTGCGGAAAAGCGCATCCGGGCGCGGGCGGGCAAGCGTCGTTGATGGCCCAGTAGACGATGTGGCGGCTGCCGGCGTTGGCACGAATATCTTCCGCGGTTACGATGTTGTCGTCGTCTGCAGCGGGGACGCCGGAGCAGTAGATGCCGGCGCGGAATCCGGCGGCGGTGACGCCGTCGACCCAGGCATAGATGTAGGCTTTTTGTTCGGGGAGCATGCGGCCGCCTTGCTCCTGGTCGAGGAAGATGATGGTTTGCGCGGGGAAGCCTTCGCGGTGGGCGGCGGCGGCGGCGGCTTGCGCGTCGGATTGGCCGAGGCGCGCGGCTTTGGCGACGGGTTTCAGTTGGGCGTAGAGGCGTCCGTTGAAGAGCACGAGGAATCCGAAGCCGGCGGATTTGATGGCGTCGCGGTGGCCGGTCCAGGAGTTGGTTTTTTCGCCGGGAGGATGGTTGAGCCAGTATCCGGTGTAGGAGAAAGTTTCGTGCAGGGCTTTGAGGTTGGCGTCGCCGGGGTAGGCGTTGCGGTCGAAGCCGAGGTAGGCGGTCTGCGCGGTTAGTGTGGCGCAGAAGAGAATGAGTGACGCGGCGAGGCGATTTGCGCTCATCGGGTTCATCTTAAACGAGCGGACCTCAGCGGCTGAAGCCGCGCATTCCAGCGTGGCTTAGTGGCACGAGTGGAACTCGTGCCCTACCCGGTCTTCTCGCGCACCATCGGGGCTGCTTGCTCCCGGCAGGAGAGGCAGCAAGCTACGTCTCTACGACACTCTCGCTAGCCGCCGATGTGCACCATGGTTCTTGAGGCGGGGACGAAGTCGGGTTCGCCGATGTGGTGGCGTTCTTCTTTTTTCTGGATCACGCCTTGAATGAATTCGGCTAGCTCTTCGTCGCTTGCGCCGTGGCGCATTTGGGCGTGGAGGTCGTGGTCCCACACCGAGAATAAGCAGGTGCGGATTTTGCCGTCGCTGGTGATGCGGATGCGGCTGCAGTGTCCGCAGAAGGGATGGGAGACGGGGGCGATGATGCCGATTTCACCGACGCCGTCGTCGAAGCGGTAGCGGCGGGCGGTTTCCGAGCGCGCATGGGGGATTTCGACCAACGGGCGATACTCGGCCATGCGAGCCAGGATTTCGTCGAGTGTGACCACCGTGGTGGGCGACCAGGTGCGGCCTTCTTCGAGTGGCATGAATTCGATGAAGCGGACGGTGACGCCTTCTTCGCGGGCGAACATGCCGAAAGGAATGATTTGATCTTCGTTGAAGCCACGCATGAGCACGCAATTCACTTTCAGGGGCCACAAGCCGGCGCGGCGGGCGGCGCGGATGCCGGCGAGGACGTGATCGTATCCGTTGGGCACGCGCGTGATGCGGGCGAAGCGGTCGGGATCGACGGCGTCCATGGAGACGGTGACGCGGGTGAGGCCGGCGGCTTTAAGCGGCTGGGCGAGATCGGCGAGCAGGTGGCCGTTGGTGGTGAGTGCGATGTCGAGGGGGTCGGCGTGTGTGGAGGGGCGGATGCCCTCGTCCGCTCGCAGATCGTTCGCCCGTACATCTCGGCGACCACCCCCGACGGGGGCGTCCGCGGTTCCATAAATCTCGGGCTGCAACTTCGCTAACTCACGAACGAACTCGACCACGCCTTTGCGCAGCAGCGGCTCGCCGCCGGTGAGGCGGATTTTCGTAATGCCCATGCCGACCAGCACGCGGGCCATGCGGAGATAATCGTCGAACGGAAGGTCGCCGTAGAGCGCGCCTTCGTTGCCGGTGCGGCAGTAGACACACTTGTAGTTGCAGCGGTCAGTGATGGAGATCCGCAGGTCGGAGATGCGGCGTCCGAATTTGTCGGTGAGGTGCACGGCTTTTGGCTTTTAGCTTCTGGCTCCTAGCTACACCCTACGGCGCTGGCGTACGTGCTCCGGTTGAGCTGTGAGCTTAAAGCGATGAGCAGTCGGAAACTCATTACTGATTATAGATGGGTGCCCGGACTCGGCGGTGCTATTTGTCTGGCAGTTGGCGCCGCACTAATTGGCGAAACTCCTCAATGTCGGTCGAGGCAAAGGCCGACTTGGGAAGCAAGTTGAACATTCGATTTGTCTGGTACAAAAGGAAAACCCGGTCCGACTCCAGGAATCGGAGGAAAAGCCCCCACTTCAGATTTGCGTCGAAAGTAGGGCTTTCCATGTGAACGCCTTCCTCGGAAATTTCGGTGGTGAATTCGTCCTGCAACCTTCGATCCTTGGCATAACAACGCCGCCAGTTGAAGGGTACCCACACCAACATCGCCAGCAACCAGAGAGCCAACAAAATAACCAATGGGGCAAGGTTCGCCCAGAGCCTCCGGTCCTTGTTGACCGCCGCCAGCGCGATCAGTAAAACGACGCTCGCTCCTGCCAGTATTTTCCCAATCACGACGATGCCGCGACCTAGAGCGCCAGGGCTCTTGGAGCGATGCAACTTCTGCGCGTCGATGAAGTCTTCGCGAGTGATGTGGTAGGTGATTTTCATTTCGCTCTGGTCGCGGAATCACCCAGCGCCTTCTGAATCGCCGCCTCCGCCAGCGGGGCCATGATCTTAAATCCCGCGGCGTTGGGGTGCAGGCCGTCATCGGCAAGGTCTTTTTTCAGGAGGCCTTTTTCGTCGACCAGGGCGGTGAAGTAGTCGAGATAGAGGCAGTCGGAGTGCGCGGCTACATATTCATGCAGCCATTTGTTGAGGGCGAGGATTTTTTTGGGCGAGCGCTGGGCGAAGAAATCCTGCGATTTGGGCGTGTAATTGTGGACGGGCAGCACGGACGAGAACACGACGCGGATATGGTTGGCCTGGGCGAGCTCGGCCAGGGAGGTGTAGTTGGCCTCGATATCTTCGAGGCGCATGGGGCCGGTGTTGCCGGCGATGTCGTTGGTGCCAGCGAGAATCACCACAACTTTGGGTTGCAGGGCGATTACGTCCTGGCGGAAGCGGACCAGCATTTGCGGGGTGGTCTGGCCTCCGATGCCGCGGTTGAGGTAGGGCTTGCCGGGAAAATATTCGTTGAGATGCCAGATGTCGGTGATGGAGTCTCCGAAGAAAACGACGCGGTTCTCGCCGGGCGCGGGCGGCTTGAGGGCGGTGTTGGCGTCACGGTAGCGGGCGAGTTGTCCGAAATCGTCGGTGAAGACGGCGATGCGCGAGGCGCGGTATTGGTCGAGGCCGGGGAATCCGGTGGAGGGGATGGTGGGCGGGGCGGGTTGTGCTGTTTGAGCGGGTTGTTGCGCCGGGACCGAGAGGGCGAGCAAGAGAACTAAGGCGAGCGTCTGGAAGTAACGAGATAATTTCATGTGGTTGCCCTCAAACGTTATCGGCTAACTCCGAGAACCGTCCTGCGGGTGACGCTGAAAAGACGTTCCAGTAGGACCGATCACGGTTTCCCGGCAATCGCCCGCGCGATTGCTTTCTCCGCGAGCGGCGCCATGATTTTGTATCCGGCCGCATTGGGATGCAGTCCCTCGTCGCTGAGATCGCGTTTCAGCATGCCTTTGTCATCGACCACGGCTGAGAAATAGTCGAGATACACGAGATCGTTCTTCGCGCAGTAACCCTTGAGCCAGGTGTTGAGTGCCAGGATTCGTTCGCGCGGACGCAGGGCAAACGATTCCTTCGCGTCGTCGGTGTAGTTGTTCACCGGAAGCACAGAGGCAAAGACTATTCGAATGTGGTGAAGGCGGGCCAACTCGACCATGGATGCATAGTTGGCCTCGATGTCCTCGGTGCGCGTGGGGCCGGTGACGCCGGCAACGTCGTTCGTTCCGCCCAGCACGACCAGGACCTTGGGCTGCAGGTTGATCACATCCTGGCGGAAGCGCACCAGCATCTGCGGAGTGGTCTGACCGTCGATGCCGCGGTTGAGGTAAGGCTTGCCGGGGAAATAGTCTTCCAGCTTCCAGTAATCGGTGATGGAGTCGCCCAGGAATACGACCCGATTCTCGGCGGTCGCGGGAGGCTTCAGGGCGGCATCGGCATCGCGATAGCGTTTGAGTTCGCCGAAGTCATCGGTGTAGATGGCTATGCGAGAAGCGCGGTACTCGTCCAGGCCGGGGAAGCCGCTGGAGGGGATGGAGGGCGGGGCGGGCTGCTGGGCCAGGGCGGTGAGAGCGAGCAGAACTGGGGCAGAGAAAATCAAGGTGCGGGATCGCATGGCGGGAATGCTATCACGGCGAAGCAGCCCACGACTGCCGCTGTGGCAGGGTCAAACCGGGCGGTGTATCCCTATGATGAAACGTTATGAGCACCACCAAACAAGACGTGGAACATCCGCTGAACAAGCTGCCCGATGACGCGTCCGTCGAGGATATTCAATGCCATCTCTACGTGCTCGACAAGGTGCGCCGTGGGCTCGAAGATGCCCGTGTCAACGGCACGCTTTCCCAGGCTGAAGTCGAGAGTCGCCTGAGCAAATGGCTCACCGAGTAGCCTGGTCGCGGCGCGCTCTTCAGGACGTCGAAGCCATCGCCGACTGCATTGCTCCCGATTCTCCTACCTACGCCGGCATCGTGGTCAAAAAAGTTGTCAACCAGACCCAGACGCTCGTGAAGTTTCCTCGCGCCGGGTGCAAGGTGCCTGAGCTTCGACGACGAGAGCTCCGCGAATTGGTGGTCTACAGCTATCGCCTTATTTACCGTCATGCAGGATGATAATGATGAGGTTGTGACCGCTGCGGTGATTCACGGCAAGCGCATGCTGACCGCAACAGAACAACTCGGCGACAATCCGTAGTCTGACCCTCCGTGAGTCGCCCCGTTTCCAAACCCCCCGTTAGTCACGGAGCGTGGAGTAGACTGTCTGGTTCCTGGGAGACATCAATCATATGAATTGGCCGGGACGGGTTGTCTTGCTTATCGGCATGTTCGTTTCTGCGTTTCTGTTCTGGCGGAAGTTTGGGCGGGCGCTGCGGATTATTCTGGCGGCGAAGCCGGACGCCGATTTCAAGCTGAGGCCGATCGGGCCGCGCATCCGCAAAGTGCTGTGGGAAGTGGGGGCGCAGGGATTGGTGATCGCGCAGAGGCCCCTGCCGGGGCTGGCCCATGCGCTGGTGTTCTGGGGCTTTTGCGTGTTTGCCCTGGTTACGCTCAATCACTTTGCTACGGGGCTGGGCTTTGCGTTTCTTTCGCGAGATAGTTTTTGGGGGCGTGGTTACTTCCTGATTGCGGGAGTGTTTGCCGTTGCCGTGGCGATTTCGATTGCGGGGCTGGCGTTTCGGAGATTCGTGATTCGTCCGAAGTGGCTGGAGCCGCTTTCGCCGGAGTCGGGGCTGATTGCGTTTCTGATTTTTGCGTTGATGGTCACGTATCTGGCCACGTTCTGGGTGCGCGAAGGAACTGCCGCCGGCTGGGCGGTGTGGTGGGCGCATGCCGTGGTGATCTTGTGTTTTCTGCCGCTGATTCCGAGTACCAAGCACATGCATCTGGTGCTGAGTCCGGTGACGATTTTTCTGGAGCGCGACGGGTTCAGCAAGATTCCACCGCTGGTGGGGGATGAAGATTTCGGGCTCGTCGAGGGCAAAGATCTTACCCAGATCGCGGCGCTGCAGGCTTATTCCTGCGTGGAGTGCGGACGGTGCACGGAACATTGTCCGGCGAATACTACGGGCAAGATTCTGAATCCCAAGGAAATTATTCTGGGTGCACGGCATTACCTGGACGAGTTTGGACCGAAGAGCAGCGAGCCACTGCTGGGGAAACATATTTCGATGGAAGCGGCTTTTCAGTGCACCACGTGCGGGGCTTGCGAGTTTCAGTGTCCGGTGGGGATTCAGCATTTGCCGATGATTATTGGGTTGCGGCGGGGCGCGGTGAATACCGGCAAGTGGGATAACTCTCATGGCAGCGAGTTGTTTGTGACGCTGGAGCGGCAGGGGAATGCGCTGGGATTTCCTCCGTCGGACCGGGAGAAGTTCATCGAGAAAAACGGGCTGCCGTATTTTGACGGCACGCAGGAATATTGCCTGTGGATGGGATGCCTGGGATCGTTTGATCCGAATGGGCGGAAGATTCTGCTGGCGCTGGTGGAAGTGCTGCGGCATGTGGGCGTTACGTTCGGAGTTTTGCGGCAGGAAAAATGCAGCGGCGATCCGGTGCGGCGGCTCGGCAATGACTATTTATTTGGCGAGCTGGCGCAAGGCAATCTTGAAAACATTCGCGCAGGCGGCGTGAAGAAGATGGTTTCGATTTGTCCGCATTGTGTGCGGACGATTGGCGAGGACTGGAAGGAGCACGGCGGCAACGTCCAGATCGAACATCACACGGAATTGATGGACCGTTATCGCGACCAGCTGCCGGCGGGTGAAAGCAACGACGAGCAGAAGAAGACGGTGTTTCACGACGCCTGTTATTTGGGACGCTACCGCGGGGTGTATGACGAGCCGCGAGATGTGATTGCGCGGTATGGGCAGGTGGTGGATCCGCCGCGGGCGCGGGAACGCGGCTTCTGCTGCGGCGGCGGCGGCGGGCTGATGTTTCTGGGAGAAGAAACCGGCAAGCGAGTGAATCTGGAGCGGGCGCAGGAGTTGGTGGCGACGGGGGCGAGTGTGGTGGCGGCGGCGTGTCCGTTCTGCAATTCTATGCTGAGGGATGGGCTGGCGGCGGCGACGGCGACTCCGCCGGAGTTGCTGGATGTGGCGCAGATTGCGGCGGCGGCGATCCGCAAAGGCTGAAGGGCAGGTTTCCAGGTTTCAAAGTTTCAAGGTTTCACAACCCAGTCCAGCGCCGATCCGACTTGAGACTTTGAAGCTTTTCGAAACTTTGAAACCTTGAAACCTTACCCTCCCGCTTTTGCTTTCTTTACTTCTGCAATCAGCGGCGGGACGATGTCGAATAAGTTTCCGACGACGGCGTAATCGGCGATTTCGAAGATGGGAGCTTCGGAATCTTTGTTTATGGCGATGATGGCTTTCGAGCCTTTCATGCCGACGATGTGCTGGATGGCGCCGCTGATGCCGAGCGCGAGGTAAAGTTTGGGGGCGACGGTTTGGCCAGAGGAGCCGACCTGACGGTCCATGGGGAGCCATCCGGAATCGCAGATGGGGCGGGAGGCGGCGAGTTCTCCGCCGAGCGCGTCGGCGAGTTGTTTCGCCATTTCGATGTTTTTCTGTTCTTTGATTCCGCGGCCGACGGAAACGATGATTTCGGCTTGCGTGAGGTCGACGGCCTGCTTCACTTCTTTGAAGACTTCCTGCGGCTTGGTGCGGATGACGCCGTCGGCGATCGTGACACTCACGGCTTCGACCGGAGCTGCGGCTGCGCCGCCTTCGGCTTTGTCGCCGCGGAATGCTCCGTTCTGGAAAGTGGCGAACCACGGGGCGTCGCTGGTGAAGCTGACGTCGGCGGCGAGCTTGCCTTGAAACATCTGGCGCGTGAAGGCCAGCTTTCCGTTTTCGTGTTTGAAGCCGATGCAGTCGCTGATTACGGTGCGTCCCATGGCGGTGGCGAGTTTGGGGACGAAGTCGCGAACCTGGTAGGTGTGCGGCATCAGCACCAGCTTGGGCTGCTTCGTGGTGAGGAATTGTTTGAGCGCGGCGGCGAAGGCGTCGGGAGTGTAGGGCTCGAGCTGGGGCGACTCGACGGCGTAGACCTTGGCGACTTTCTTTGTTGCGACTTCCGCGGCTAGCGTGTTGACGCTGGCGCCGACTACGGCGGCTTCGAGAGACCATCCGGTGGCGGCGGCGATGGCCTGGCCCGCGGTGATGGTTTCCCAGGAGACACGGTTGAGTTTGGATTCGCGTTGTTCGACGATGACGAGAATTGAGTCGGGCATAGGGTCAGCTTCTGGGTTCTAGCTCTTGAGCTTCTACTTCAGTCATATCATGCCGACATATACCGCCGAGCTTTGCTCGGCGCGGACGGGCGAGGCGCCCGTCCCTCCACAGGCACTCACAGCACGCGCAACTCGTTGCGTAGTTTGTCTACCAGTTTCTTGGCGATTTCGGCTGGGGCGCCTTCGATTACTTCGGTCTTTTTTGTTTTTTGGGGGATGTAGAGGCGCTCGATTTTTTGTAAATTGTCGGAGATTGCAGATTGCACTTCGGCTAGCGGCACTTTTCGCATGGGTTTGTTCTTGGCTTGCTTGATGCCGATTAAGGTTGCGTAGCGCAGCTTGTTGATGCCGGATTGGATGGTCAGGACCGAGGGCAGCGGCATCTCGACGAACTGGAAGTATCCGGCTTCCAGTTCGCGCTTTACGCGGATTCCGACGTCCGTTTTTTCGATCGCCATGATGATGGTGGCGTGGGGCCAGCCCAGCAATTCGGCCAGGATGACGCCGGTTTGGGCGTAGCCGTAGTCGTCGGATTGTAGGCCGGTGAAGATGAGGTCGAACTTCTCGTCTTTGATGGCGGCGGCGAAGGCTTTGGCGGAGTTGAAGGCATCGAGGCCGACGAAGGCGTTGTCTTCGAGATGGATGGCGCGATCTGCGCCTTTGGCCAGAGCCTCGCGCAACACTTGCTGGGCGCGGGCGGGGCCGCTGGTGATGACCACGACTTCTCCGGTGTGCTTTTCCCGCTGGCGCAGAGCTTCTTCCAGGGCGAAGGCGTCAGGCTCGTTCACTTCATAGGGGACTTCGTCACGGATCCAGGTGCCGGCTTCGTTGAGCTTGAGCGGGGCGTCTTTCTGTGGCACCTGCTTCATGCAGACCAGGATTTTCAAAAGCTGACTCCTTGCCCGGCGCTTCGGAGGCGGCGGGGAAACTCGTCAGTATAAATGAGCGAACGTAGGAAATGTGCAGAAGGTTGTGAGGACTGTGCAGTTTCGTGGCGTGTATCAAAGGTCCTGCGGGATGCACTTGTAGCCGGTCTGAGGTGGGCCCGCACCTTGCTGCGCTCGCCTGAACGGGCGAGGCGCCCGTTCCCTCACGAGTCTTGCCGATCGCCACATTCTAGAGTCTGTTCGATCTATTCGGTGATGACGACGGACTGGCCGGTGATGTCGAAGCGCTTGCGGCAGCGCATGTTCTTGCAGGCCATCACGTCGTCTTTGCGGACCATGTAGTTGCGGGCCTTGGCGAAGCGGGCACGGTCGCGCTCGTCGGCGCGGCCTGCGAGCTGGCGCTTCTTGGTGCGGACCAGCCAAGTGACTTCGTACTCCGCGGCCTGGTGACAGTGGGGACAATTCAGGTTAGCGGGCTTCTTTTCCTGGCGTTCGTCGAAAAATTCGCGTTCTTCCATAAAGGCTGTCGTTGGTCGGTCGTCGTTGGTCGTTGGCCGTTGGCCGGAACATTGCTCCCGCAGCCACGGCGCTCCAACCTCGAAAGCCAATTATTGCAGGTTTGTGGGCTACAAGCTATGGCAACATGGGAGCGACGGCGGGATGAAGATGGCCAGAAAAAAAAGGGTGAAGCGGTTTAGTGCGGTGACGGCGGTGAAGGAGTTGGCGCGGGAGCGCGTGGGTGCGCCTCCGTCGGGGCAAGTGGTGTTGGAGAAAAAGAAGAAGCCGGAGAAGCACAAACCTACGCTGCAGAAGTTACTGGGCGAGACGGAATGAGGGCGGACGCGCCGCTTCCGTCCGGCGTCCACAACTTCAATCAAACTCCGCAGTCACCGTGGTGTTTGTTTGCAGGACAAGAACGCAGGTGGAGGTTCCAGTGCAGCCGCCAGACCAGCCGCCAAATGTGGAGGGCGCGACCGGGGTGGCAGTCAGAGTAACGGTCGCACCGGACGGAAAACTGTCAACGCAGCTAAAGTCCTGGGTTGCACAATTAAAACCTGAACTAGAGCTGGTTACTGTTCCGGTGCCGCTGCCAAGGAAGTTTACGGTCAGAATCGGCTCCCCACCGCCGGCCCCACCTGTATAGCAGACTAGATTCGCAGTCATGAATCCGGTCACGATTGCTCCGGATGAGGACACGCCGCTCCCATCGCTGTTCGTGGTCGCGGTGGCCGACACCAAAGTACCTCCGCAGGAGAAACCAGTAGCGGTCATCAGGCCCGTGGAACTGACGGTAAACATTTGCACGTCATTCGAGGACCAAGTGACCTGGCTTGTAATGTCTTTGGTTACAGGCGGGTGGACGTAGGTGCCCAGAGCTCTTAGTTGCACCTGGAGCCCGGCATCGGCGGGCACGGGAATATTTGAGGCTCCGAAGGTTTCGGTGGTGGGCTGAATTTGGATGGAAACCAGTTCCTGCGGGTCCGCGCAGCTGGAGAGGCTGAATAACAGGGTCGCGGTCGCGATGAGAGTGATGATGCCGAACCACTTCGCTTTCATGAAGACTCCTGGGACCGAAGGGCCGAAGTTAAACGCGCGCAGCTGGGGACTGGGGCAAATTTAGTCAATGGTACGCGAAAAATCAATATCAAGAACGGGGCCGGGGGTGCCGGCGGTTGGGAAGAAGCCGGTCGAGCTTCGCTCGGACCGGGACTGCCGAGGCGGCTGTCGCCACATGAGGTTAGGTTTTTACGGCTTCGGCGACCACGGCGGCAAAGTCCCGGACGTCTTCTTCGGTGGTGTCGAAGGAGCACATCCAGCGGACGATGCATTCGTTCTCAATCCACATGTAGAAGAAGTAGCGGGCTTTGATTTCTTCGACGGCGTGGCGGGGGATTTGGACGAATACGCCATTGGCCTCCACTTTCCAGATGATTTTCACTCCGGAGATAAGGCTGATCTCTTTTTCCAGCAGGCGAGCCATGCGATTGGCGTGTTCGGCGCTGCGGCGCCAGAGGTTGTCCGTGAGCAGAGCTTCGAACTGCACGGCGATGAAGCGCATTTTTGAGGCCAGCTGCATCCCTTGTTTGCGCAGGTAGAGGAAATCGCGGCTGAGACCAGAGTTGCTGGCGCCTTGATGGACGCCTTGATTAAAGAAGATAACGGCTTCCCCGCCCATCATGCCGTTCTTGGTGCCGCCGAAGGAGAGCACGTCGACGCCGAGGTCGCGGGTGGCCTGGCGCAGAGTTTGTCCGAGACTGGCGGCGGCGTTGGCGATACGGGCTCCGTCCATGTGGAGAAACATTTCGCGTTCGTGGGCGAAGCCGGCCAGGGCTTGAATCTCTTCGGGCTGGTAAACGGTTCCCATCTCGGTGGATTGCGTGATCGAAATGACGCGGGCCTGCACGTGATGTTGGTCGCCGATGCCGTGGTAAGCGTGGCGAACCGAGTCGAGGGTGATTTTGCCCTCCTGGTGAGGGAGCGGGATCAGCTTGCAGCCGGTGTGCTTCTCGGGGGCGCCGCATTCGTCGGTGTAGATGTGCGCGTAGTCGCTACAGAGAACCGCGTGATAGGGGCGATTCAGCGACTGCAGGCCGAGCACATTCGCTCCCGTGCCGTTGAAAGTGAAAAAGACGTCGATGCCGGAGCCGAAATGTTCCTCGAATTTGGCGACGGCGGAACGGGTGTAAGGGTCGTCACCGTAGGCGATCACGTGTCCCTGGTTGGCGCGGGCGATGGCTTCGATGATTTCTGGATGGACGCCGGCGTTGTTGTCGCTGGCGAAACTGCGGGTGATTGGCTTGGGGGCTGGTGGCATAGGAAAAACTAATGTAGCAGAGCCGGGTGGGATGGGATTACAGGGAAACGGGGGGTGTTAGCTAAATTCGTGTACCACAGAGCGCATTGAGGTTCGCAGGGAAGAGCCGGATTTGCCAAGGAACTGGGAACGGGCCGCCCTGACCCTCGGCCCTATTAAATTTTGCGTCCCTTGGGGGGGCTGGCGAATCTTAGAACGCACAGTTAACTTAGGCGTGCAATCCGCGTCCAACAGGGGATGAGCGGCTTTTAAAGTTGGGCCGGCTGGGGTTGCTGTAGTCTGGTTGCAGAAGCGGAAATCGCGGTGTAAGCTATGAAATCCATGGCGAACAATATTCGAAAGCATACTCAAAAGTGTGGTCGAAACAGCGCTAGGTTCGGATGCGCGCTGGCGCTGGTGTTGGCGGCGGGGTTCACGGTCGGCTGCACCAGTCATGCGGCGCAGAGCGCGCACGCGGGTGGCCCGGTGGGAATGCCGGTGAAGGTGCAGGAAGCGAAGGCTGTGCCGTTGAATGATTCCAGTGAGTATGTGGCGACGGTGAAGTCGCGGGATTCAGCCGTGATCATGCCGCAGGTGGAAGGGCAGATTACGCAGATATTTGTGCACTCCGGCGATCGTTTGGAAGCGGGCAGTCCGATGATGGAGATTGATCCGTTGAAGCAGCAGGCTACGGTGAAGAGCCAGGAGAGCGCACGGGCGGCGCAAGAAGCGAACCTGATCCTGGCGAAGAAGCAGTTCGAACGGGCGCAGGGACTTTCCGCCGCGGGAGTGGTGAGCAAACAGGATATGGACCAGGCGAAGTCGACGCTGGACGCAGCCCAGGCGCAGATGGATTCGCTGGCTTCGCAGGTGCGTGAGCAGGAAGTGCAGTTGCACTACTACAAAGTGGTTGCGCCGCGCAGCGGAATCGTGGGAGATGTTCCCGTGCGTGTGGGCGATCGCGTGACTACCACGACCCAGCTTACGACCGTCGACAAGCCCGGCAGTCTTGAGATTTATGTGTATGTGCCGATCGAACACTCGGCCCAGCTGAAGATGAATCTTCCGGTGCAGGTGCTCGATAGCGAGGGCGAGGTGCTGGCGAATTCGCGGGTGAGCTTTATTTCTCCGCAGGTCGATAACACCACGCAAACCGTGCTGGTAAAGGCTCTCATTGCCAACAGCAACGCCGCGCTGCGGCAGTCGCAGTTCATCCGCGCGCGGTTGGTGTGGGGGACGCACAGCAATCCGCAGGTTCCGATTCTGGCGGTGTCGCGGCTGGCGGGGCAGTATTTTGCATTCGTGGCAGAACCGCAGCAGGGCGGCGCCTATGTTGCGCGGCAGAAGCCTCTGAAGATCGGGCAGACGGTGGGAAACGATTTTGAGGTTCAGGATGGCATCAAGCCCGGCGACAAGGTGATTGTCTCGGGAACCCAGTTCCTGCTGGATGGGGTGCCGGTGATTCCGCTGAGTTGAAAACCGGGTTTCGGAACCGGGCTCCAGGCTTCGGCTTTTGGGCTTCGGCTAAAATCCGAGCCTCGGGTTTCTGTTCTGGCTCGAATGTCAGCAGTTTTTGTGTTTGATAATGGGCACTTATCGATTGCGGGAGTGCCGCTGCACTGAAATCGCTCGACCGAGTGTTACGTGCGCACTGCCAAGTGGTTGGCCGAAGCCCGAGAGCTGAAGCCTGAAGCCCAGGTTCTGAAGCCCGAAGCCTAACTTTCTATGTTTGTTCGATTCTTTATACAACGTCCAGTGTTTGCCGCAGTTTGCGCGCTGCTGATTGTTCTGGCGGGCTCGGCGGTGATTCCCACGTTGCCGATCTCGCAGTTTCCAAATCTGGCGCCGCCGCAGGTGGGCGTGACCAGCGTCTACATCGGGGCCAGCGCCCAGACGGTGGAAAGCGCGGTCACGATCCCCATCGAGCAGCAGATCAACGGCGCGGAGGGGATGAAGTACGTCACTTCCACCAGCGGCAACGACGGAACCAGCAGCGTGATCGCCACGTTCGATCTGAACCGCGATCCGGACCTGGCCACGGTCGACATCCAGAACCGCGTGAACACGGCGCAGGGACGGCTTCCGAGCGCGGTGAAGGCCGTCGGCATCACGACGGCAAAGACTTCCCAGAATTTCGTGTTTGGCGCGGCCATTTTCGCCGATAAGGACCAGAGCGGCAAAGATCTCTACTCCACGCTGTTCCTGAGCAATTATCTCGACGTGTACGTGCGCGATTCGCTGAAGCGCATTCCGGGAGTCGCGGATGTCATCATCTTCGGCGAGCGGAAGTACTCGATGCGGTTGTGGCTGGATCCAGGGCGGCTGGCGGGCCGCGGGCTGACTGCGACCGATGTGGTGAACGCGCTCTCGGAACAGAACGTGGAAGTTGCCGCCGGACAGGTGGGACAGCAGCCGGCGATGGCGGGACAGAATTACCAGATCAGCGTGCGGGCGGTGGGGCGGTTAAGCGAACCGGAGCAGTTCGACAACATCATTCTCAAGACAAACACCGACGGCACGCTGGTCCGGCTCAAAGACATTGGCCACGCGGAACTGGGTGCTGAGAGCTACGCTAATGACGTGCAGTTCAACGGGCAAGACGCGATGGGCCTGGCCGTCACGCAGCTCTCGACTGCGAACGCGCTCGACGTAGACCGCAAAGCGATTGCCGAGCTGAACCGGCTGTCGAAGAGCTTCCCTCCTGGCATGCATTACAAAGTTGCGTTCGATACCACCGACGCGGTGAGTGAGTCGATCCGCGACGTGGTCTTCACGGTAGGTTCGGCGATCCTGCTGGTCATCCTCGTGATCTTTATCTTCCTCGGAGACTGGAGGACGACGATGATTCACTTTATCGCCACTCCAGTTTCACTGATCGGTACCTTCGTCTTCGTGAAGTTGCTGGGCTTCTCGGTCAACACGCTGACCTTGTTCGGGATCACGCTCGCCACTGGCCTGGTGGTCGACGACGCGATCGTGGTGATTGAAAATATTGAGCGTCATATTCAGGAGGGCGAACACGACTCCCACAAAGCCGCGGCGGCCGCGACCGCCGAGATTACCAGCGCCGTCATCGCCACCTCGCTGGTGCTCTGTGCCGTGTTTGTGCCGGTGGCTTTTTTCCCCGGGACAACCGGCATTCTGTTTCGCCAGTTTGCTCTGACCATCGCATTTTCCATTGCTATTTCCGCCTTCAACGCCTTGACTCTGGCTCCGGTGCTGGCGGCGATTTTTCTGAGCGGCCCCCACCGGAAAAAATGGTGGTGGCTGCAAAAGTTTGACGATGGCGTCGTGGTGATGACCCGTGGGTACCGCGCCCTGCTGCATTACGCGCTGAGATACAAAGTCGCGATGGCGGTGCTGTTTTTCGCGGCCATGGGGCTCGCGTATTTTGTGTTCACGCGGGTCCCGACCGGGTTCGTGCCAGACGAAGACCAGGGGTACTTCATCATCGTGATCCAGGCGCCGTCGGGGGCATCGCTGGAATACACGAAGGCGATTGGAAAGCAGGTTTCGGACTTGCTGGCAGACGTCACGGAGTCGGAAGGAACGTTCTCCGTGGCTGGTTTCAGTTTCGCGGGATCTGCCGCAAATCAGGGAATCATTTTTGTTCCATTGAAACCGTTTTCGCAGCGCAAAGGCGATGCCCATACCGCGTCGGCGATTCTGAACCGCATTCGTCCGCGAATGTTTGGAGTTTCGGGGGCGATCGTGTTTCCCACGCTGCCGCCGCCGATTCAGGGTCTGAGCCAGTTCGGCGGATTTCAGTTCGTGGTGCAGGATCAGGCCGCGCACAAGCTCGATGAACTGGCCGGCACGACGCAAGCCCTGATGCAGCAGGCGGGGCAGCGGAAAGATCTGGTCCGGTTGTTCACCTCGTTTACCGCAAACGACCCGCAGTATCTGGTGACGATTGACCGCGAGAAAGCGAAAAGCCTGCACGTGCCGCTGTCGCAGATTACGGACACGCTGGGCGTGTACATGGGGTCATCCTATGTAAATGACTTCGATTTCAACAACCGGTCGTACCGGGTCTATGTTCAGGCGGACAAGCAGTTTCGGGCGACCGAGCAAGAGATTAAGCAGTTTTATGTGCGCTCCGATAGCGGGGCGATGGTGCCGCTGGACAACTTGATCACCGTGACACAGACGACCACGCCGCAGGTGATCAGCCACTACAACTTGTTCCGGTCGGCGGAAATCGATGGCTCGCCGGCGCCTGGATACAGCTCTGGGCAGGCGATTGCGGCGATGGACGAACTGGCGAAGAAGATGCCGCAGGGGTTTTCCTACAGTTGGACGGGATTGTCGCTGGAAGAATTGGCGGCGGGCGGCACGTCGCTGATTTTGTTTGGGCTGGGCACGCTGGTTGTCTATCTGACGCTGTCGGCGCAGTATGAAAGTTTTGTGCTGCCTTTTATTGTGCTGCTCGCGGTGCCGATGGCGCTGCTGGGAGCAATTGGCGCGCAGTGGATTCGTGGCTTGCAGAATGACGTTTTCTGCCAGGTCGGACTGGTGATGCTGGTGGGATTGTCGAGCAAGAACGCGATTCTGATCGTGGAGTTTGCCGAACAACTTCGCCATCGCGGAGTGCCGCTGGTGGAAGCGGCGATACAGGGGGCGGTGATACGTCTGCGGCCGATTCTGATGACTTCTCTGGCCTTCATTCTCGGTGTGGTTCCGCTGGTGATTGCTACTGGCGCGGGCGAAAACGGCCGCCACTCCGTGGGTACGACCGTGTTCGGCGGAATGATCATGTCGACGGTGCTGAATCTTTTCTTTATTCCAGTGCTGTATTTGATTATCGAGGGCTGGCGTGAGCGGGGGAAAGAACCAGTGCACGCGCCGCAGCTGGCGCCTCCGGTCGGTCCGGGCGGGGCACAGCCACTTCCTGGATCCGCATCGATCTAGTTGGCGGCGGACTTGCCGTTGATTCCGCCTTTAGTCTTCGAGCGAAGCGGACCGTTTATTTTCTTTTCGGCCATTTTCTTGGCCTTCGTCCGCGCCTTACGGCGCATCTTCGCCATCCACTCCCGGGAATACATGGTGCCGCGGCATTTGGGCGAGCCGCAGTGACAGGGCGCGGGGCCCTCGTCGTCGTAAAGGTTGTAGTCCCACAGTAGTTCCTCTCCGGCCGCGATGTTTCGAATCGCGAAAATCCAGACGCGGTTCTTGATCTCATCGATTTCGCAATTCGGATCGCAGGAATGATTCAGGAAGGCGCCCAGGCCTTCACCGTCGATGACGGTCTTGCCATCCTCCAGGCCGTACAAGTACGTGCGGGACGCGCCGTCGTAGAGGCGATTGGCCTCTTCGGGCGTGATGCGCGGGCCCGCGTATTCCACTACGCGGGCTCCCTTGCGAATGGGACGAGTGGTGTAAACACCAGCCGAATGAATGGGGGAAGGACGGACAACCAGAGCCATGAACTAATTTCGCATGAGTTGGCGGTTTCGGGGAACAGCATTTTCAGGCTTCACGTCGCCTGGCCGTGCCTGGCCGCTTGAGGGCGCCCTTCGTGGTAGACTTCCGCTCGCAAATGAAACTGATCCGAAGTTGAAGGCCGGGGGAATCATGCGATTCAGAATTCGCGCCGCGGTTGGGATGATGGCCGCTTTGCTGCTCTGCGGATTGTCATTGCCGGAGAGTTCCACGGCACAGAGCTCGAACTCGAACGCCACAAAAGCCGATGCCAGCAACGTTGAGAGCAAACGAGCCGCGTATTGCATAAAGACCGGCGGATTGGTGGAGTACCGCAAACCGTATTACAACACCAATTCTGACCCGAGCCAGTGGCTTGTGCTGGCGGGGGGCGAGGGGTTCTGCCAATACACGAGAAAGTCCGATGGTTCGCGCATTCACATTTCCCTGAGTTCGCTCTACGCCAGGGAGCCCAGCCTGGCCGTGCTGGCCTACTACGCGCAAGTCCAGTGGAACCATCAAGGCAATGGCAACCCGGCATCGTTCTATTGCACGCAACTGGGAGGCTCCGACTCGTTCGGCGGGGTGAATCCGTTTGGTGGAGGCTGGGTGAAGTTCGGCGCGATCGACGAGGTTCTTGAAGCTTGCGTATTCCCCGACAACTCGACCATCGACTCGTGGGGGCTGCTCTACCACTCCGTCAATACTATTCGCGGAAAGAATCTGGCGTATGTGCTGAAGTTTAAGAACCCTTACGCAGCGGAGGCGAAGCAGTAAGAATGCTCTAAGTAGTGTTTGGCGCGGACGCTCACGGTTCCGGGTCGGACACGGAGCTGCCGAAGCCCATTTTCCGGGCGTAGTCCTGCATCTGCTCGAGCGCCTGTTTTGCGTTTTCTAACTCGCTGCGCATATCTTCCACCTGCCGCTGCTTTTGTTGCTGGCTCTCGTTCCACTGGACGCAGTTGGCGACGCAGTTTGCTCCCGCAAAATGGATTGAGTCGTTCAGTCCCGTGATCTGGGCCTCGAGGGCGCTGATCGCGCTCTTCTGATCTTGAATCTGGGATCGGACTTCGTCGGGGGACATCTTTCCACCGAAGGCAGGGTCGGGTGCGAATTCCTTGCCGGTTGGCGAAGCGGGAGTTTTCACACCGGCAACAGGGTGCTGCGGCAGTTCGTCGTCGGTGATGACGTGGGACGCACGGTGCAGCTGCGCGTCTTTGCCGGGCGCGCTCTTGCTCAGCGGGCCCGTGCTTTGGGTGCCTTTGTTGGGGACATCTTTGCTTTGGATGTCTTTATTTTGGCTGCTTCCGGGCTGTCCGTCTTTCGCAGGGAGGTCGTTTTTCTGCTTCTGTTGGCGCGTCTGGCGGGCCACGTCGCCCAATGACGGTTCGTCCTGACCTTGGGCGTGGTCTGCAAATAGCACGGCGCCGGTGAGAGCGAGGACTAACAATAAACTTCTGCAGATTGAGCGCACGGGATGGGACCTCCCTCCGGCACTCCGCCGAGCGAGGGCGGATACCTTCCTGATCGTATCGTCCGCCGCGCCCCGGGCGAGGTTACGTTAGTATCAGGGCTATGCAATGGCTCAGGTAATGGAGAACCAGGCACCCTGAGACGTTTCGGGTAGCGCTCTGGTATCCTCGCAGCCATGGACAACCGCTCTCTCAGCGACGTGGGAGGAACACCTGGCGGCCTGGGCCCGTTTCTTCTGGGCTTTGTCATGGCCTGCGTCGGAGGATATTTGTTGAGCAACCAGGTCAGTGTGGTTGGTTCCTACTGGAGCTTTTACGGCGCGAACACCTTTGGGATCACGCTGGTGCCGTTGCTTTTCGGGGTGGCAATTTTATTCTGGAACGGAAGCAGCAAAATTGGGTGGTTGTTGACGATTGCCGGAGTGCTTTTCATCCTGGCGGGTGTGATCGCCAACATGCATATTTATTTTCGTCCAGCGAGCCTGTTCGAAACTCTGGTGATGCTGATCTTATTTGTCGGCGGGATCGGACTCATCGCCCGGTCGCTGCGCTCGCATCCCGGCGAGAGCAGCAAAACCGACTAGACCGGCGAGTGTATTGCCGCCGGCTCCGCCGCATAACATAGCGATCATGCCGATTCCATTTGCCGACTACGCGGCCCGGGTGCAGCAGAACCTGGAGCAGGTTTACGGGATTCGCGTGGTGACGCGAGATATTCCCGATCCCCTTACTGGCGACCTGGACGGATTGGAAATCCACATTGACTATGCAGTCACCGCCGAGTTGCGGCTTTTTCTGCTGGGACATCTTTTCGGGCACACGGTGCAGTGGGATGTAAACCCCGCGGCATTTGAGATAGGGCGGCGTTATCAGCCTCCGGTCGACGAGGCGCTGATTCCCGCGATTGTTGCATACGAAGGCGAGGCTGCCTGCTACGGGCTGGCTTTGTTCCATGAGTGCGGCATCACGGATGCTGACCAGTGGTTTTCGAATTACAGCGCGTGTGATAGGGCTTATCTGCTGCATTTCTATCGCAGCGGCGAGAAGCGCGATCCGCAAAGCTTCTGGCGGGACGACGCGCCGCCCGTTCAGCCCAAACCCATCCCGCAGTTCACGCCCACAAGAAGAGCGTTCCGGATGGATGGGATCGTGATTTAAGCGGAATCGCGAGTTAAGAGGAACTTGGTTCGGGCTGGGCCTGTTCGGAGAAACGGATCCGCGGGAGAACGCCTGCCGGCTCATCCGCCTGAGCTTTGCCGCGCCAACGCCATCAGTTCATTGGTGCGGCGGATTACTTCGCTGCGGTCGAGGTCGCGGTATTGTTTCGGCAGAAGGCTCTTGCTGGTGCACTCGAGAACTGCAACCATGTTTTGCAGATCGATTTCGGTGGGATAGTAGGGTGGGATGAAGTCGTCGAGAGCGGCTTTGAGATCGTCAGCGTCCACGGCCGATTTCTTCTGCAGGCTGCTTCGCATGTGGCTGCGGACCAGGACCGCCTCAATGTCCGCGCCCGACAGGCTCAAGGCGCGCTCCATGAAGAATTTTTCCACGTCGGGCGGAAACGGCTTCATACCAACCTTCCGCTGCATAGCCCGCAACAGTGCCAGACGCTCTTCGGGAGTGTCGGGATAAAACAAAGCAATGTGCTCTTCGGCTCGACCTTGCCGCTTCAGATCCACAGGCAACAGATCCGGACGGCACGTGAGCAGAAACCAGATCACCTTGCCCCGGTACTCGGTGTTGCCCATGAATTGCGCGATCTGGGCAAACACGCGGTTGCCGACTCCGCTGTCGCCGGAACTGGAGCGATCGCCGAGCTGGGCGTCGGCTTCGTCCACAATCACGGCAATCGGGCTCATGGCCTTGAGCAGACCGAGGACCCGTTCGAGATTGCCTTCCGTAACCCCCTGCCACATGCTGCGAAAATTCTTCAACGTCACGGCGGGAATGCCGACCTCGCCAGCGAAGCAAGTCGTGATGAAAGTTTTTCCCGTGCCCACCGGACCGCAAATCACATAGCCCATGGGCAAGACGTCCGTGTTCCCGGCGCGAATCGCAGCGGCGGCGTCCTGCAGCTTTCGTTTTGCCTGATCATTGCCGGCAACAAACGATAGATCGAAACGACTCTGCACAAATTCCAGCAGGCCGCCGGATTCTGACTCGATGAGATCGCGCTTGCGTTCCGACAGAAACTTCAGCGTGAGCGGCTGCTGGTTCTGCACCGCGTGCGAAATCAGACTCTGCAACTGCATTCGCTTCAGACCCGCGCCCAGCGTAGCCAGCGTTTCGTTGTTGACTTCGGAGCCGGCGGGCAGTTCCTTATCTTTCAGCTGACCGCGGATAAAATCCAGCCGCTCCGCATAATCGGGCAAGGGAATCTCGATGGAAGATACTCCCGGATTCTGCACGATGCCCTGATTGAGCTCGATCTGATTTTCCGCGACCAGACAAATGGTGACGTCCGCGTTCAGAAAAGCGGCGTTTCGCGCCCACCGCTTTAGAATCACCAGCGAATTGCGGTCTTCCGCCGACATGCTGGAAACATCTCCGGCGGGGGCGATGGTTTCGGCGAAGTCGATGACCAGGCCGATTTTCTTGCCATCGGCGATGCGCAGCCGCAAATAGTTGTCGAGCAGATTCAGAACCGCATCCGGACTGCGAGGAACCCCGCCTTGCGCATAGGTAGTGCCGTGAAAACTGTCATAGCCTTCAAGGGCGCGGCGGAAGTCGGACTGGCTGGCCGGATTGCCGAAACTCAATCCGCCACGGTCATAATGCAGAATCAGGTCGCGCTGGCCGAAGAGCGCGCCGAAAAGAAACTCGTCGAGCGCAACAAATGTTGTCGAATCCTGCCCGCGCAGCGGTATCAGGTCGCGCACGTTGCCATACAGGACGAAAAGCGAGTACGACCGCGAGTAATATTTCTCCGACAGTTCCCGAGCCCACCGAGGAAGCCCGTCCATGTACTTTCCGGTCGTCGCTAAGTTCGCAGTCATTCTGGTTTTGAATCTCTGGTTTTGAATCTCTGGTTTTGAATCTCTGGTTTTGAATCTCTGGTTTTGAATCTAGTTTGGAATTCTGCTGCGGTTCGGCGCCGAGGAAGTCGAACTGGAAGTATCGTCCATCGACATGATTCCTTCCATGTCCGGCGTTAGGTCGCTGAAAATGGCTTCCACCTGCTGCACTGTCTGCTCGGTCTCTTCCACATCATGCACCAGGTTGTCCAGCTGATCGCTGATCTGCTGCGGATCGCGCATGGTGACCGATTGATCGCGAATGAGATGCAGCACATCTTCCACGGCGGAGCACTGCGCGTCCACGACCTTGCGGTTCTCGCAGAGTTTGTCGTACTTCTCCAAGCGCTTGGTGAGAATCTCGATGCGCTTCTTGTTGATTTCCTGGACTCGCGGAGGATCGGTGCTCAGCGACTTCTGCAGCGTGGCGACCTCACGCTTGATTTCATTCTGGTCGGTGCTCCGCAGGTATTGCTGCTGCTGCGCAGCCGCCAGCAGCAGCCGGGCATAGCCGTTCAGCAGGCCGCTTAGGCGGCCGTCCATTTGCTGCAGGAAAATCTGCGATGTCGTGGAGAGCTGGTTGAAATTGTTGTGGATCGAGCTGCACACCTCGGCCAGCTTCCAGTAGCGGCTCTGCATGTCGGAAGGCAGGCTGCGCAGCATCTGGCTTAGTTTCTGCTGATGTCTTTGTTGTTCTTCGGAAAATTTCCAGGAGCGCACCAGGCGCTGAAATCGCCAGTTCTGCGGGACGATGGCCAGGTACATCAGTTCGATTCCACCCGCCAAAATCGCGGGTAGCAAGCTGCCGCTGAGCAACGCAAACACGCCGGCGCCGGCCAGCGCAATCCAGTTGTACTGCAGATGAAAGGCTTCTTTTACGAAGTTGATGTCGCGGGACTGATCAGGAGGAGAGCCCGGCTGATCCTGAAAGTCGGCGGGAGACATTTAGACACTCACCCGCACGAATCCGTTCCCGGGAGCGTGCCGCAAACGGCCGAGAACATAATTTTGCAGCTCGTGAAATTCATTGCGCTCTTTCAGGGCCAGCTCACGAGGACGATCGAACGGTACCTGAACATCTTCGATGATTGTCCCGGGATGCGCACTCATAATGAAAATCCTGTCCGCCAGGTAAACTGCTTCCTCGACGTCATGCGTGACAAACAGAATGGTGCTGGCAGTTTCATCCCAAACTTTCAAAAGCAGTTGCTGCATCTCGCTGCGGGTTTGCGCGTCCAGAGCGCCGAACGGCTCATCCATCAGAATTACAGCGGGGCGAAGTGCCAACGTACGCGCGATCGCAACCCGCTGCTGCATTCCTCCAGAGAGCGTTTCCGGATACGCGTTCTCAAAACCGCTGAGTCCGATGTCCTGGACCAATTGCGCCACCGTTTCTTTGCATTGCTTTTCCGGGACGCCGTTAATCTTCAGACCGTAAGCTATGTTACCAGCGACCGTCAGCCAGGGAAACGAAGTGTATTTCTGAAACACCATGCCGCGATCTTTTCCCGGGCCGTGCACCGGCTGCTCATTCACCAGGATCTCGCCGGTATCGGCGGTGTCGAGCCCGGCGATCAGACGCAGCAAAGTTGACTTACCGCAGCCCGAAGGACCGAGCAGCACGCGGAATTCGCCAATGTCTCGGCCTTCGCGCGAATAGGCATCTTCTATTTCGAAGTTGATGTTCTCGAGGGCGTCGACTTTGGATCCGTCCGCGGAGACGAATGACCGGCTGATTTTGCGCACCGTGATTTTCGATTTCTTAGCTTCCATGCTTGGCCGCCTTCAAGTGTGCCGTGGCGCTGGAGACTCCTGCTCCTCCGCCGGCGAATGGTGACATCCCCTTGCGCCAGGGGAAGAGACGGCTTTCGAGGAATGTCAGCAGGAAGCGAAACAAGAATGCGGCGATGCCGATGGCGATGATCCCCGCGTAGACGCGATCGAAATCCAGAACTTTGCGGGCCGCTTCCACCATGTAGCCCACGCCCTTGCGGGCATTCAACATCTCCGCCAGGATCACGTAGGTCCAGCCGATGTCATAGAGGATTCGGAATGACGAGAAAATCGCCGGGAACGATGCGCGAAAAATGAGCCACAACACCTGCCGCTGGTTTGCCCCGAGCGTGTAGGCCGTCTCCAGCAAAGCGTTGTCCACACGATTGACTTCTTCGACGACCACGGCCAAGAGGTAAAAAAACATTCCGAAAAATAGGAACGCAATCTTCTCGGTCTCGTCGATGCCGAACAGAGCGATGAACGCAGGAAGAAACGCGGTAAGCGGCATGGCGCGCATGGGCGCCGCGATCGGATTAATGAGTTCAAACAGCCAGCGGTAGCTGGACATCAGAATGCCAAGCGGAATGGCGACGACCGCGCACCAGAAAAATGCCTGGGCAATACGCCACCAACTCATTCTGACGTTGCCGAGCAGGTCATAGTCTGACCAGAGCATTCCGAAAGCGCGAATTACGCCGAGGGGCCTGGGAAACAAAGAAACATGCGGCCCTTGCCAATAGGGCACGAGTATCCAGAGCAATAGGATCGTGCCCCAACTGACGAATGGGGCTGCCCATCGGACCCAAGGCGCTGCTTCTTTGCGAATCGTGAACCAGTCACTCATGTTGCCTGCTCACTGTGCGCCCTTCATCGTGCCCTTTCGCCGGCTCACTGTCCGCTAACTTGCCGGGTTCGCATAGACCTTGATGTCGGTACGGCGATTTTTTTCGCGGCCTTCCGGGGTCGCGTTGCTGTCGATGGGCTTGTCCGGGCCGTTACCGGCCGTGCGCAACCGCGCCGCAGGGAAGCCGTACTTTTGGATCAGATAGTTCTTCACTTCGTCCGCGCGTGCGTGTGAGAGCTGAATGTTGTAGGCGCGCGATCCCGTCGAATCGGTGTTGCCGTCGATATCGACGACCGTGTTCTCGTAAGCCCGCATGGTGCCGGCGAGTTCATCCACGATCGCGCGTGAATCCATACTCATGCTCGAAGAATTGGGATCGAAATAAATCGACCGGTGTTGCGTAGCAATGGGCGTTGCGCCCGGCGCCGGCGACTTGTACTCGATGGGCGCCTCGGTGGACGCCAGGGAGAAGCTGTCGGCCAATTTCTCCACATAGCGGCGATCAAGGCTCTCTTCCGGGTTGAACGTGTGTTTGATGATGCGCAGCTCCCGGTACATATCCTGAGCCATGCCGAGGATGTTGGCGTAATCGGCATTCGATCCGGCGGTGCCCATGAACGAGCGATTGTCGGCGTAATCCGCCAGCTTCACGCCGCCAAGCATCGTCTTGGCAAGGTCTGATGGGATATTGAAATCCTTGACCGTGCCGATCAGGTTGTACGCCCGCTCCGGCTGAGTCTTGATGAACTCCACGCCTTCGATCCAGCCTTGGGAAAATTTCAGCAGAGTTTGCGGATGCTTGGCTGAAAAACTGTCACTCACCACCAGAATGTCGGCGATCAAATGATTCGCGATTCTTGTGTCGTAGATTTTTTTCGATCCTGGCCGTTTGGCGACCGCGTCGCTCATATCCGGATCCCAGGCGACTGCAGCGTCCACTTTTTCCTGCGCGAAGAGCGTGGCGGGTTCGATGCCGTCTTTCGTGTGGACCGCTTTGTTGAAAATCTCCTGGCGCTGCTCGGTACCGAGGCCGGAGGTCTTCAATCCGTTGTAGAGCAGAAAATGCGACGGCGTGTACGGAGCGAAGGCCACCGTTTTGCCGGCAAGATCTTCGATGCTGTTGATGCCTTGCTTACCGATCACGCCATCGGCGCCCCGCGACCAGTCGACCATCAAGAAGGCGTGGGAACCGAATCCTTTTTCTTTGAACTGCGCGTAGTCCTTGGCGTAGACGTCGGCAGTGGTCAGCATGACGTCGACGTTATCGGTGGCCAGCGCGGCCGCTCCCTCGGTCCAGTCGTCGATGATCTTGAACGAAACCTTCAGGCCTTTCTTACCGAAGATGGAGTCGGGAACCGTGTCCAGCCCGCCATTCGCCACCAGGCCGCCTGCGCAACCGACCCAAACGTTCACGCGGACGCGAACCTCGGCATCGCTGTCGCTCGACGACGCCGGGATCAACAGGGGCTTCGAGGCGTCCACAGTCTCGCCGCTCCCCGTGGAAGAACTCTTGCCCGCCAGCTTGTTGAAATCAATGATGCCGTATCGATTGAGGCTGTAGCCAACCAGAGCCGCGCCGATCAGGAAAATCAGAACCCATCCGCCTCGCTCAATCTTCATCGCCATGACTTTCTCCTCCGCAACTGTGCCGTATCCCTAATTTTCTAGTGCGCGAAACTCATTCTCGAAACTCATTCGCGAAACTCGTTCGCGAAACTCGTTCTATGATCGTTGTTGTTCCTTGGCCGCAATGGTCTTCTCCGCGCCGCTGGGCGCCGCCGCTTGTGGCGCCAGGCCCATCTCGATCTTGAACTGCTTTACCAGTTCGCTGGCCTGCATCTTCTCCGCTTCGTCGTCGATCTTGATCTTCTGCTGGTCGACGTTGCTCATCGCCATATCCATGCGGGCCTCGTTCACGGCCGTGGTTTCCTCAATCTTGCGCACCATCTCATCGTGGGTCTGGCTGATTCCCGCTACTTCGAATTGCTCCATGGCATCTGCGACCTTTTTCTGCCACTGCGACCGGCGATAGTCCGCGATGGCCCCCAGGGCCTCTTGCGTCTTCCGGTCTTTCTCGCGCATGAAAGCCGTTTTCACGGCCATGGCTTTGTCAAAGGCCGCGCGTGCGGTCGTGAGCTGCCCTTGATTTCTGGCCAGCGCGCCCTTGGTCTGCTCCAGTTGCGCGGCGTAAGTGCCGGCAATGTCGTCGCGATTGGCTTGAATCGCGGCTTTCACCTTGGCAGTCAGGCTGGCCATATCGCTCTGGTACTTGGCCTGTTCCCTCTCGAGTAGGGTCACGTTGGCCTTGACCATGGCAATGCTCTCGTTCATTCGCGGAACCTGATCGTTCATGTCGCGGATGTTCTGCTGCAAAATGAGTTCCGGATCTTCGGCCACCGAAATGAAGAAACCGAAGAACGAACGAAATACT
>Ga0209006_10000271_pt1 | contig 53153 bp, 47 predicted proteins | sample JacPin_JW_Ref_O2_FD_188567 | JGI IMG/M metagenome (GOLD analysis project Ga0209006, IMG submission 188567) | Forest soil microbial communities from Algoma, Ontario, Canada - Jack Pine, Ontario site 1_JW_Ref_O2 (SPAdes) (version 2) | ecosystem: Environmental > Terrestrial > Soil > Boreal...
GCGATGCGCATCGGGTCCTTGGCCATCTCGGCCTCTTCGAGCAACGCCGCGCGCTCCTTATCGGCCTCCAGCACGAAATCGACCAAAGTCTGCGCGCCGCCCGGCGCTTCCTGCTCGACGCGCCCCATCCTCGCTTGTTTGGGCACATTGATCGATCCGCTCTCCGGCGAAATCTCATTGGCGATCAGGCGGAACAAAGTGGTCTTGCCGGCGCCGTTGCGCCCGACCAGGCCAACGCGCGCGCCGGTCGGCAGCGCCACGGTCGCGTGGTCGATCAGCATGCGCTCGCCGAGGCGATAGGTGAGGTCGTTGATATGCAACATGCCGCGCTTTTGGCTTGCGGGGCGGCCGCTGGCAAGGGGGGAGGGCCGATGGCGGCTCAATTTATGTTGCGGTGCGATGGCGGGCGGCAGCCGCCCGTGACATTTGGCGAAGGCGCGCTGCCATCGGCCCGCGAAGCTGTAAAGGCGCCCCGCTTCGCGGGCGGCTTTGCCGACCTTGACAGCTTCGCCGGCCGATGGCCGTTGGCTCACCATGTCCTTTGGTGACCGATTGCGGCCTTCAGGCCGCATCGCGCACCAAAGGACATGAAGGCCACTTGCCACGCCGCCGAGACGCAGTCATCCCGAAGGGACCGAAACGAAGTGAAGGACCGGCGCAGCCGGTTGACGGCGTCTCAGCGGCGTGGCCCCGGCCCCTCAATCCTTCCGCGCCACCAATATCCCGTTGGCGAACAACAGCCCGGCGATTCCGGCGCCGATCAGCGGCGCGATGATGAACAGCCAGAGCTGCGCAAACGCCTTCGGATTCGAGCCGATGCCGATCAGCGCCGGGCCGATCGAGCGCGCCGGGTTGACCGAAACGCCGGTGACATTGATGCCGACGATATGGATGGCGACCAAAGTCAGGCCGATGGCGAGGCCGGCGAGGCCTGAGATATGCGGCGGCGACGACGAATCCGTCACGCCGAGAATGCAGACCAGAAACAGGAACGTGCCGACCACTTCGAAGACGAAAGCCGAAAGCGTCGAATACTCGCCGAGATAGCCCGGCCCCCAGCCGTCCTGGCCAAGTCCGCCATTCCATCCCGACGCCTTGCCGGAAAGGATGAGATAGAGCACGGCGGCGCCGGCGATGGCGCCGAGCACTTGCGCGATGGCGTAGCTGATGAGATCGCTGAGGGTCATGCGGCCGGCGACGAACACGCCGAAACTGACCGCCGGATTGACATGGCAACCCGACACCGGGCCGATGCCATAGGCCATGGCGACAATCGCCAGGCCGAAGGCGAAAGCAATGCCGAGCACGTCAATGGCGGTGGCGCCCGAACCCATTCCGCCGATCACGGCCGCGCCGCAGCCGATGAAAACGAGCGCGAAAGTGCCGATAAATTCTGCGACAGGCTTGTTCATGGCCAATTTCCCCTTGTTGCCGCTCGCCAGGCGACGAATCGCTGACGAATCGACGCATGCCGATCTAAGCGCGGCGCCGCGGCCTTACAAACAACAATTTAGCAAAGGGCTACCGTCGCCGCGGCGCTCGTCTTCGCAAGTCGATATGCGGCGCGACATCGCGCGCCAGCGACTAAAATGAACCGCCCTGGCCACCCCGGGCGCGCATTGCTTTCCCAGCGCCGCCCGGTATATATGCGCCGCGCCTGAGAATGCCTTCAAAAGGCGCGGAATATCCGCCGTCGGAGTTGTCACCCTTGTTTATCACGCCAGCTTTTGCCCAAGCGAGCGGATCGCCCGCTTTTGGGTCGTCCGATATGCTTATCCAGTTTGCGCCTTTCGTCGTCATATTCGCGATCATGTATTTCCTGATCCTGCGGCCCCAGCAGCGGCGCGCCAAGGAACAACGGGCGATGGTGCAGGGCGCGCGCCGCGGCGATACGATCGTCACCACCGGCGGCCTGATCGGCAAAATCACCAAAGCGACCGACGATACCGAAGTCGAGCTCGAAATCGCCCCGAACGTGCGCGTTCGCATCGCGCGGTCGGGCATTGGCGATGTGCGCGCCAAAGGCGAACCGGTGAAGGACTCGCCTTCCAAGTGAACGATCCGGGCCGGCGACGCCGCCCTCGCGGAGATAAGTAAAACGACATGCTGCGTCTGGCCCCCTGGAAGGTCGCCTCCATTCTGACGGTCATTGTGCTGGCCGTGCTTCTTGTCGTGCCGAGTTTTCTCGGGGCGGGCGTGGCTGAGCGGCTGGAAAAGGCGCTGCCCTCGTTCCTGCCGGTGCGCCCGATCGTTCTCGGGCTCGATTTGCAGGGCGGCGCTTCGCTGCTCTGGGAGGTCGATAGCGCTGCGTTGACGCGCGCGCAGGTCAACGCTTTGCGTGACGACGTGCGCGGCAAGCTGCGCGAGGGCCATATTTCGATCAGCGGCGGCATCGCGGTGCAGCCGCGCGGCGTGCAGGTGCGCATCGCCGACGCCGCCGAGCGCGCCAAGGCGCTGGCCGACCTCCAATCGCTCAACCTGCCGATCAGCAGCGCGCTGATCGGCACGGCCGGCCATACGCTGGATATCGCCGAAACCGGCGACGGCGCCGTTACGCTGACGCTGACCGACGCCGCGATCAACGACAAGATTCATCGGGCCGTCACCCAGTCGATCGAGGTTCTGAATCGCCGCCTGAATGACAAAGGCACCAAGGAGATCAACATCCAGCAGCAGGGCGTCGACCGTATCCTCGTCGAAGTGCCGGGACTGCAAGACACCACCAAAGTCAAGGATCTGGTCGGCACGACAGCCAATCTGGAATTCCGCCTTGTCGCCGATCCCGGCGATCCGCCGAGCGATTTCGACAATCTGCCGCAACAGCAGGGCGGCCAGCTCCCCGTGCAAAAGCACGTGATGGTGGCGGGCGAGGATTTGACCGACGCGCAGCCCGGTTTCGACCAGAACAACGAGCCGGACGTCAATTTCCGTTTCAATCTGCGCGGCGGTCAGCGTTTCGGTCAGGTCACGGCCGAGAATGTCGGACGCCCGTTCGCCATCGTCCTCGATGGCAAAGTCATCTCCGCGCCGCGGATTCTCGGGCCGATCACCGGCGGCTCGGGGCAGATCACCGGCAATTTCACCGTCGAGGAGGCGAATAATCTCGCCATTCTGCTGCGCGCCGGCGCTTTGCCCGCCAAATTGACCGTGGTCGAAGAGCGCACGGTCGGGCCTGGCCTTGGCCAGGATTCGATCGACGCGGGCAAGCGGGCGGCGATCGTCGGCGGCATTCTGGTTGTCTGCTACATGCTGGCGACCTATGGGATTTTTGGCGTGTTCGCCGATCTCGCGCTGGCTGTGCATATCCTGTTCATCTTCGCCTCGATGGCTTTGCTCGGCGCCACTTTGACCTTGCCCGGCATCGCCGGCGTCGTCTTCACCATCGGCATGGCGGTCGATTCCAACGTGCTGATCTACGAGCGCATCCGTGAGGAGGCGCATATGGGGCGCTCGATCATCTCCGCGCTGGACGCGGGCTTCAAACGCGCCTTTGCGACGATCATCGATTCCAACGTGACGATGTTTGTCGCCGCGACAATTCTCTATCTGTTCGGCTCGGGGCCGGTGCGCGGCTTCGCCGTTTCGCTGGGACTTGGCATTCTCACCTCGGTGGTGACGGCGGTGACGATGACGCGGATGATGATCGCGCTGTGGTATCGCTACAAGCGCCCGACCCGGTTGCCGATATGACGCGCCGCCGCTCCGCCCGAGTCTATCCCGCGCGAAGGATTGAAATCTCGTGAAACTGCTGCGCCTCGCCCCGGAGAACACCAAATTCGATTTCATGCGCCTGCGGCGCGTGAGCTACCCGATGTCGGCGATCCTGTCGATCGTCGCGGTGCTGCTGTTCTTCTTCGTCGGCATGAATTTCGGCATCGACTTTTCCGGCGGCACCCAGGTCGAATTGCGCGCCAAGAGCGGCGCCGCCGACATCGCCGCGCTGCGCAGCACCGGCGAATCGCTGGGTCTCGGCGCCATCGAAGTGCAGCGCGCGGGCGCCGATACCGACGCGGTGATGCGCGTCGGCATCCAGCCCGGCGGCGAAGCGGCGCAGCAGAACGCGATCGGCAAAATGCGCCAGGCCTTCGGCGACAATTACGAATTCCGCCAGGTCGACGCGGTCGGCCCGCGCGTGTCGGGCGAACTGGTGCAAAAGGGCACGCTCGGCATCGTCGTTTCGATCGTCGCGGTGCTGACCTATTTGTGGTTCCGCTTCGAATGGCAATTTGCGGTCGGCGCCATCATCGGCACGATGCATGACCTGTTGTTGACGGTCGGCTTTTTCTGCGTCACGCAACTGGAGTTCAACACGACTTCGATCGCCGCGATCCTAACCATCGTCGGCTATTCCCTCAACGAGACGGTGGTCGTGCTCGACCGCATTCGCGAAGTCATGCGCAAATACAAGCGCCTGTCGACCGCCGAAATCGTCAATATGTCGATCAACGCCGTGCTGCCACGCACGATCATGACGGCGACCACGGTTTTCCTCGCCTTGCTGGCTTTGTTCTTCCTTGGCGGCCATGTCATCCGCTCGTTTTCGGCGGCGATGATCTGGGGCATTTTTGTCGCCACCTATTCGTCGATCTTCATCTGCTCGCCGATCCTGATCTATCTCGGCGTCAGGGCTGACGTGTTCGACAAGGAGAGCGCCTCCGAAGCAGAGCGCGCCCCCGCCGCCAAGGCGAAGGGATGAGCGCGGCGCCGACGGGGACGGACGGTTTCGTCCCCGGCCGCCATCTCATCGACGCCTATGGCGCGGGCGGCTTTCGCTTCGCTGGCATGTCGCATATCGGCTCGATCCTGGCGACGCCGGTTGGCGTGCGTGCTTATCCAGCCCTGAAGCCCGCCGACATCACCATCGCCTCGCTCGCGCCGCTGTTCGCCGAACTCGCGCAAAATCCGCGCTCGATCGATATTTTCGTGGTCGGAACCGGCGAGAAGATAGCGCTGCTGTCGGCGCCGGTGAAGGCGCGGCTGAAAGAAGCGGGCCTGCGCGTCGAAGCGATGGCGACCGGCCCCGCCGCCCGCGTCTACAATGTGCTGCTCGGCGAGAACCGCCGCGTCGCCGCGGCCCTTATCGCCGCGCCCTGAGCGGGTAGGGCGCTCCCCGTCATGGCGAGGGAGCGCAGCGACGAAGCCATCCAGACTAAGCCGTAGAGCGTCATCGTCTGGATCGGTTTGCTGCCGTTTGCAATAACGGTGATGCGTATAGCAGAACGCAGCGTATGGAAGAGCCGCGAGGCCTTGAACGGAACCATTGGCCGCTGGGACGGAAGCGCGCGGCCAGAGTCGAGAGCGGATTCCCTCTCGCGCATAATCGCTCCGTGCAATCAATGAGCTGTTGTCGCCATAATTGGCAGCCACGCGGTGCGAGGGGACACCCGCGTGCGAGATGTCGTCCAACCTATCCGCCGCCGGCGAAACTATAGCGAATCTCCTCGAATCGATCGGCGGGAAAAACGTAGAAAATCCTGAACGTCTCGCTGAACGGATTGCGAATCGCATGCTGCGCGTCGCCCGGGATGAAGACTGCGGCGCCAGCCGCGACATCGCGCGCGACGCCGTCGATCGTCACCACCGCCTTCCCCTCCAGCGCGAAATAGATTTCCGGCTGGGCGTGTGAATGCTCCGCCAGTTGACCGCCGGGCGCGACAATGGCGACGCCGGCGACAAGGCCCTCGCTCGGCGTTCGGTCGCCGCTGACCAGCGTGTGAAACGAAAGGCGGCCGCGCGCGTCGCTCCAGGTCTCCAGCGGCGCATCCTGAAGACGCGTGACGAAGGGCTGCGGTTTCGACATTCCAACGCCTTCCTGTTAGAGCCTTTCCACGAGACGACCCGGGAAGGCGCCGCCACGCTTGGCGACAAACCTCCATTGATCTCTTGGCGGCCATTTTGCGCGGAAGGAGTTCCTTCCGCGCCTCGCTCCGCCCAAGAAATCAATGGAGGAATCTGACCTCAACCTTTTCGAACGCCCTGAATGATTCCATCTTCCGACGCTCTCGCGCAAGCCTATGCCCATTGCGAAGCGCTCACGCGCGATCATGATCGCGACCGCTGGCTCGCCGGCCTGTTCGCGCCCATCGCCGCGCGACCGCATCTTTATGCGCTGACCGCCTTTTCCTATGAAGTCGGCCGTCTGCGCGAAATCACGCGCACGCCGCTGGCAGGCGAGATGCGTCTGCAATGGTGGCGCGAGGCTTTGGCCGGCGAAGGCCGCGGCGAGGTCGCCGGCCATCCGGTCGCTGCCGCGTTGATCGACACGATCGGCAGGTTCCATCTGCCGATGCAGGCATTCGAAGCCCTGCTCGATGGCCGCACCTTCGATCTTTACGACGACCCGATGCCGAGCCTCAATGATCTCGAAGGCTATTGCGGCGAGACCTGTTCGACGCTGTTTCGCCTCGGCGCGCTCATTCTAGGGCAGGGGCGCGATCCCGGCGGCGCCGATGCGGCAGGCCATGCCGGCGTCGCCTATGCGATGACAGGGCTTTTGCGCGCACTGCCGCTGACCAGCGCGCGCGGCCAGGTCTTTCTCCCGGCCGATCTTCTGGGCCGCCACGGCCTGTCGCGCGAAGATATTGTCGCCAGGCGCGACAGTCCCGCGCTGCGCGCCGCGCTCGGCGAACTGCGCGGCCACGCGCACCGGCATCTTGGCCAGGCGCGCGCGCTGCTGGGCCAACGCCAAAGCGAAATCGCGCCCGCCTTCCTTCCGCTCGCCTATGTGCCCCTTTATCTCGTGGCGATGGAGCGCACGCGCTACGCGCCGTTCGAGACAATCATCGAGGCGCCGCAATGGCGCCGGCAATGGGCGCTGTGGCGCGCCGCGCGGAGGATGTGATGGGGGCAGGGCAAGGTGTGCGCTGGAGTTCCCTCCGCTGTCCGGGGAAAATGAAAAGTTTCAGAATCGGAGATGTAATTGGGTTGTGCACTTCCCCTCGACGTCATGGCCGGGCTTGTCCCGGCCATCCCAAGGCGAATGCGGAGCATTCGTCCGCACGCGGCGCCGCTGCAAACAACTTCGGAGGTTGGCGATGGCTTCTGGGCGTGGATGCCCGGCACAAGGCCGGGCATGACGTGCTGGGGTTGCAAAAGGCGGAGCGCTGCAACCTAATTCTGTTCCCCGGATAGCCCTGCCCACAAGGGGGGAGGGAATGAGCGCAGCCATTCACCGATGCAGCGCGAGATAGGCCGAGGCGACGGCGGCGTCGATGTCGGCGGGGACCGGCACGACGCAATGGCCTCGGCCGATGCCGCGCGCCACGCGCTCCAGGCAGCGCGCCTGCAGCGCAAAGCCGAGATCCATCGATTCCACGGAATTGCCGAGCGGGCGCGGCCCGGCGAGATTGGCCATATGGCCGGCGCCCAGCAGATGGATCGTTCGACTGTCGGCAAGACGGAAGCTTTCGATCCCCTCGTTGGGATAAGCGATCCTCTCGACAACGCTTGCGTCGTCGGCAATCGCCGTCGCGTCGATCTCGTGCGGCAGGTGGCCGCCGTTGATCAGGATGACGCCGTCCTTAAGCAAAGCAAGGTCGCGCGCCGTGATGACGTCAGGCGCGCCGGTGACGGTAAGGATGACATCGGCCTCGCCGATCGCCTGTTCGCGTATAGGTGTCGCAAAGCCGTCGAGATGGGCTTCCAAGGTCGTTACCGGATTGACGTCGACGACGCTGACGAGGCTGTAGGCGTTGCGGAAACACGCCGCCGTTCCGCGCCCGCATGCGCCATAGCCGAACACCGTTACGCGTTTGCCATTGGTGCTGCGGTTGGTGAACCGCATGGCGCTTTCGAACAGGCTTTGGCCGACTGCATGCCTGTTCTCGGCGAATTGCTTGATGGGACTGTCGTTGATGACAAGCACCGGGACCTTGATCGCCTCGCGCAGCGGCGCAAGGCGGGCGCGGCCGGACGTCGTCTCCTCGGTGCCGCCGCGCAATGCGGGATAGGATCGCTCCGCGACGCGTGCGAAGAGATCGCCGCCATTGTCGAGCAGCAGGTCCGGCTTTTCAGCGAGGATGGCGTCGAGAAAGCGGCCATGCGCTTTCGAATCGGTCGTCTGTTCGCCGATGACCTGAACGCCGCGCTCGGCGAGATAGGCGATCGTCGCCGGCTGCGTGCTATTGAGATTGCCTGTCGCGACGATGCGGGCGCCGCCCGCCTGCAGGGTGGTCAGCAGCGCCGCGGTCTTCGGCTCGAGATGGATCGCGGTCCCGATGGTCAGGCCGGCGAACGGCCGCGAGTTGGCGAATTCCGCGGCGGTCGCTTGCAGCAGGCGGCAGCTCGACGCGATCCAGTCGATGCGGGTTTTGGACTCGGATGATGACATGGCGGAATACTCTGATTTCGGAGGGCGGCGCGCTCGGCGACAAGCCTTCATTGATCTCTTGGCGGCAATTTTGCGCCTCGCTCCGCCCAAGAAATCAATGCAGGAATCCGATCTCAATTCTTTTCAAGCGCCGCTCACCGATACCGATCAGCTCCAACCGGCGCTGGTCAGCCATCGCGCCATATCGACCTGCGCTCTCGCCGATAGCGCACGCTTGCGCGCCGCGCCGCGCTCAGGCCCGCGCAGACGCTTGCCGCTGGATTCCGCCTGCGGCCCGTCGATCGGCGGGAACAGGCCGAAATTCACATTCATCGGCTGGAATGAGCGCGGTCCGGCGTCGATCGTCTCGATATGGCCGCCGGTGATGTGGTTGATGAGCGCGCCGATCGCGGTCGTGTCGGGCGGCAGCACGGCGGGCGCCCCTTTGCGCTCGGCCGCCGCGAGCCGGCCCGCGATCAGGCCGACCGCGGCGCTTTCGACATAGCCTTCGCAGCCGGTGATCTGCCCGGCAAAACGCAGCCGTGGCATCGCTTTGAGGCGCAGCAGCGGATCGAGCAGGCGCGGCGAATTGAGAAACGTGTTGCGATGCAAGCCGCCGAGCCGCGCAAATTCCGCGCCCTCCAGCCCCGGAATGGCGCGCAGCACGCGCGCCTGCTCGCCGTATTTCAGCTTGGTCTGGAAGCCGACCATATTATAGAGCGTGCCGAGCGCATTATCCTGGCGCAATTGCACCACCGCAAAGGGCTTCACGCTCGGTTGATGGGAATTGGTCAGCCCGATCGGTTTCATCGGACCCCAGCGCAGCGTTTCCCGGCCGCGCTCGGCCATCACTTCGATCGGCAGGCAGCCGTCGAAATAGGGCGTGTCCTCGAAGTCCTTGAACTCGGTCTTCTCGGCGGCGAGCAGCGCGTCGATGAAATTCTCGTATTGATCGCGATTCAAGGGGCAGTTGATGTAATCGGCGCCGCTGCCGCCGGGTCCGGCCTTGTCGTAGCGCGATTGCAGCCAGGCCTTGCTCATGTCGATCGAATCGCGATGCACGATCGGCGCGATAGCGTCGAAAAAGGCTAGTTCCTTTTCTCCCGTCAGGGCGCCGATCGCCGCGCCCAGCGCCGGCGAAGTCAAGGGGCCGGTGGCGATGACGACGCTGTCCCAATCTTCGGGCGGAATCGCCGCGACTTCGCCGCGCGCGATGGCGATGCGGGGTTCGTTCTCGATCGCCGCCTGCACCGCTGCCGAGAACCCGTCGCGGTCGACGGCGAGGGCGCCGCCGGCGGGCACCTGATGGGCGTCGGCCGCGCGCATGATCAGCGAGCCCATGGCGCGCATCTCTCGATGGATCACGCCGACCGCGTTGTTCTCGGCATCGTCGGAACGGAAGGAATTGGAGCAGACGAGTTCGGCCAGCCGGTCGGTCCGATGCGCTTCGGTGCCGCGCTCGGGGCGCATTTCGTGCAGGATGACCGGGACTTCGGCGCGGGCGGTTTGCCAGGCCGCTTCGCAGCCGGCGAGGCCGCCGCCGATGACATGGATCGCTTTCATCGCCCGCTTGTCACAAAGCGGCGCGGCCTAGTCAATCAGGTTCGGGCAGGACGGCTCTGCGCAAAGATAAAACGCCCGCCGGGGGAGGATCCGGCGGGCGCTGAAACGCGGGGGCTTTGACTGGGAGGAGTCAGCCACTCCCGCGCTGTCCGTCAATTAGGCGGCGGCGACGCTCTGACGCACGATGAACTCGATGTCGCCACGGCGGATGCCGATGTCGCTCAGTTCACGGTCATTCAGGCGGGACAATTCACGCACGGCTTCGCGATAGCGGCGCCAGGCGTTGAGCTTCTCAGTGATAGTCTTGATCGAGGTCATAGCCCTCTCCTTTGTTCTTGCGTTGATCCGTCGGCTTGGCGCATCCCGAATGGACGATCGCCTCAGCCAGTGCGCTGCAACATAATCGATGAACATGAGAAAGAGAAGATGAAAGACCGTCCATCAGCCATGCACAAAATGCATCGCTATTTTAATAAAATCTTCAGAAAACTGCTCAAACACTCACAAACGATCATGCCGCATCATCAAATTAGGAAGGATGGCGCAAATATGGCAGGGCTATGACCCAAATCGTCTGACCGGCCAATGCGAAATTTTCATGACAGATGTTGCTGCGGCGCACCAAAATCAAGGGCCGCCAAGACCGCGCCCTCCTCGGACGTCTTGGCCGGGCTTGTCCCGGCCATCCACGCCGCGTCGTTGCATCAAACTTTTGAACTTGGCAGTTTCCGCTCGGCGTGGATGCCCGGGACCAGCCCGGGCACGACGTGTCGGGATGCAAAGGGGAGGGCGTTGCATTCGAGATTTCAAGCAGCCGTCGTCGCCTAGCCCGCCTCCGCCAGCAGCGACAATTGCTGCTTGGCGGATTCGCCGATGACGTCGGTCAACCGCGTCGGGTAATCGCCGGTGAAGCAATGATCGGTGAATTGGGGCTGCGCGGGATCACGGCCGGGATAGCCCATCGCGCGGTAAATGCCGTCGACCGACAGGAACGCCAGGCTGTCGGCCCCCATGAATTCCCGCATTTCCTCAAGATTCATGCGCGCGGCCAATAGTTTATCGCGCTCGGGGGTGTCGATGCCGTAATAATCGGGATGGGTGATCGGCGGCGACGAAATGCGGAAATGCACCTCGGCGGCGCCGGCTTCGCGCATCATTTGCACGATTTTCACCGAAGTCGTGCCGCGCACAATCGAATCGTCGATCAAAACCACGCGTTTGCCCGAAATTACCGCGCGATTGGCGTTGTGCTTGAGGCGCACGCCGAGCTCCCGGATCGCCTGGGTCGGCTGGATGAAGGTGCGGCCGACATAATGGTTGCGGATAATGCCGAGCTCGAACGGAATGCCGCAGGTCTGGGCATAGCCGAGCGCCGCCGGCACGCCGGAATCGGGTACCGGCACGACGACATCGGCCACGGCCGGCGCCTCGCGCGCCAGTTCCGCGCCCATCGCCTTGCGCGCGTCATAGACGGATTTGCCATGCACGACGGAATCGGGCCGCGCGAAATAGATATATTCGAAAATGCAGGGGCGCATCCGCTGGGCGGGGAAGGGACGCAGGCTCTGCACGCCCTCTGACGAAATCACCACGACCTCGCCATTTTCGACGTCGCGCACGAATTTCGCGCCGATGATGTCGAGCGCGCAGGTCTCGGAGGCCAGAATCGGACAGCCGTTGAGTTCGCCCAGCACCAGCGGGCGGATGCCGAGCGGATCGCGCGCGCCGATCAGCTTCTTGTTGGTGAGGGCGACGAGGGCGTAGGCCCCTTCGATCTGGCGCAGGGATTCGATAAAACGGTCGATCACCCGCGGGCGGCGCGAGCGCGCCACCAGATGAAGAATGACCTCGGTGTCGGAGGTCGACTGGCAGATCGCGCCGTCGCGGATCAAATCGCGCCGCAGCGTCAGGCCGTTGGTGAGATTTCCATTATGCGCGACCGCCAGGCCGCCGCCGTCGAGTTCGGCAAACAAAGGCTGGACATTGCGCAGGATCGTGCCGCCGGTGGTGGAATAGCGGACATGGCCGACCGCCAGGGAGCCGGGCAGGCGCTCGATCGTCGCGCTGTCGGAAAAATGATCGCCGACCAGACCCTGCCGCCGTTCCGACTGGAAACGCCGTCCGTCGAAAGTGACGATGCCCGCCGCCTCCTGGCCGCGATGCTGAAGCGCGTGCAGGCCGAGCGCGGTAATCGCCGCCGCGTCGGGATGGCCGAAAATGCCGAACACGCCGCATTCTTCGCGCAGGCGGTCGCCCTCAAGATCGAAATCGAGATCGCCGTCTCTGATTGTCGTTAGCGCACTGGAGATGGCGGCCTCGCTTGGTTCATCGCCCGGCCACCAAAATGGGGACCGACGACCCCCTGGTCAAGGCTCGCCGGTTCAAGGCTTGCCGGTTCAAGGTTTGGCCGGCTGCGTTGGCTTGGCCGGCGCGGCGGGCTTGTTGAGGATGGCGTCGAGTTTCTGCTTGTCGGTCGGCGCCATGGCGCCGGCGGGCGGGGCGGGCGCGATATCCGCCTTTTTAGGCGGCGGCGGCGGCGCCGACGTGTCGGCGGGCGGCGCGGCGAGCGAATCGTCGGGCGCCTCTTCGGCGGGCGTGGCGGTCGTCCTGGTCTTCTTCCACCAGCCCTCGATCGTATGTTCGGCGTCGTCGGGCAGCATGGCGATGACGCGGTCGGCGGTCTCCATCAGGATCGGCCGCGTCTTGGCCTCCTTCACCCATTCAGGCTGCTGTTTTTCCGCGACCAGCCAGTTGAAGATGGCGAAGGCGACGACGCCGAGCAGGAAGCCGCGCGCCGCGCCAAACAGAAAGCCGAGCGAGCGGTCGAGCGCGCCGACCTTGCTGTCGAGAATGGCGTCGGAAATGCGCACCGTCAGGATCGAGACGATGATCAGCGCAACGAAAAAGATCACCGCCGCCGAGATCACCGCCGGCAGCGGCTCCTTGTGAATATAGGGCGAAACATAGGGCACGAGATTGGGATAGAAGAAATAGGCGGCCGCCGCCGCCGCCGCCCATGAGCCGATCGCCAGCACTTCGCGGGTAAAGCCGCGCACCATCGACAACAGCGCCGAAACCAGAATGATGACGATCAGTCCGAGGTCGAGATAAGAGGGCATTTCAATTGGCCTCGCATGGCTTTTGCGCTTTGCGCTCGTCAGGGAATGCCCGCGCCCGCCGCTTATAGCGAAGCCGGTTCACTTCGTCACCCTGTTACGGTCTTTGTTCACGGCAATTCCCGCCGCCGCGATTTCCGCGACAAGGCTCGCCACCGACGACACCGGACTCAAGGCGAGGCTCGTCGCGCCATTGCCTTGCCGCTCCGCCGAGGCAGGCGCGACCGCGCGCTTGAAGCCAAGCTTGGCGGCTTCCTTCAACCTGAGCCCCGCATGCGCGACGGGCCGGATCGCGCCCGACAGGCCGATCTCGCCGAAATAGACGGCGTCATGCGGCAGGCTGGCGCCGACCAGCGAGGAGACGAGCGCGGCGGCGGCGGCGAGATCGGCGGCTGGCTCGGCGATTTTGAGGCCGCCGGCGACATTGAGATAGATGTCATATTGGCCAAGCTTCAATCCGCCATGCGCCTCGAGCACCGCGAGGATCATCGCCAGCCGGCTCGAGTCCCAGCCGACCACGGCGCGGCGCGGCGTGCCGAGATTGGTCGGCGCCACCAGCGCCTGGATTTCGACGAGCAGCGGACGCGCGCCCTCGATGCCGGCGAACACCGCGGTCCCAGGGCTCGCCCCGTCGCGTCCGGCGAGAAACAAAGCGGAAGGGTTGGCGATTTCGCTGAGGCCCGCGCCGGTCATTTCGAACACGCCGATCTCGTCGGTGGCGCCGAAGCGGTTCTTCGAGGCGCGCAGGATGCGGAACGCATGGGCGCCTTCGCCCTCGAACGACATCACCGCGTCGACCATATGTTCAACGACGCGCGGCCCGGCGATCTGCCCGTCCTTGGTGACATGGCCGACAAGGATGATCGCCGAACCGCTCGCCTTGGCGAAGCGGATCAGCGCCTGCGCCGAGCCGCGCACCTGGCTCACCGTGCCCGGCGTCGATTCGATCGCATCGCTCCACATCGTCTGGATCGAATCGATCACCACCAGTTTCGGCCGGTCGCCCGAGGCGAGCGTGGCGACAATATCCTCGACGCCGGTCTGGGCGGCGAGTTCGACAGCAGCGTCGGAAAGACCGAGCCGCGCGGCGCGCAGGCGCACCTGCGAGGTCGATTCCTCGCCTGAGATATAGACGACGCGGCCGCCTTGGCGCGCCAGGCAAGCGCAGGCCTGGATCAGCAGCGTCGATTTGCCGATGCCTGGCTCGCCGCCGATCAGCGCGACCGAGCCGGCGACGAAGCCGCCGCCGGTGACGCGGTCGAGTTCGCCAAGGCCGGTGACGATGCGCTCCTCGGCGCGCGCGGCGCCGGCGAGGCCTTCAAGCGCAAAGGCGCGGCCGGCATTGCGGTTGCGCGAGGCGGCGATGCCGGCGGCGACCGCCTCCTCGACGATCGTGTTCCATTCGCCGCAGGAATCGCATTTGCCCTGCCAGCGCTGCGTAATCGCGCCGCAGTTCTGGCAGACGAACAGGGTTTTCGATTTGGCCATGCAGGAGGGGCGCCGGATTCGCAGCGGGATGTCAAGGCGACGGCGCGCGCGCCCAGGACATTTGGGCGCCGATCCAGCAGAATCAATGGCGTCGGATGCGGAAATGTCCCGTTGAGGCGGATCGCGCCTCGCGCCTTTTCAGCAAAGCCGGACCAGCATTGCGCCATCCCCGGAGGGCTTCGCCTGGCGGTAACTCGAAATGCGCGTGATCCGCAAAAAACTCAGTTCTTAGATACAATCCGCGCCCGCTTCCGCGATTTACAGTCGTTGTTGGGCACTGCGTCTCGCGAGATATCCGGCAGGAGGAAGCTGTCCCGCAACAGGCGGCCTTCATCGTTTTCATGAGGATCCCAGAGATCGAGGGCTCGCTACTCGTTAGAAGACGATCCCGCGAGGGCATCGGCGCCAGATTGCTTCACAATCGCGGCGTGTCGCCGAGATCGCACCCGACCAAACAAGCGTCGCGCCGCCGAATGCGCCGCCAAAATCAGACAGATATTCGGCAACAATCGGAGAAGGACCATGTCGACAAGTTCGTTATCGCTCAATCGTCGCAATGTGCTTGCCGCCGCGGCGGCGGCCGGCGCTGTCGCCCTGTTTCCGGCCAAGTTGCGCGCAGCGCCTGATGACGAAGCAATCCGCCCCTTCCGCTATAGCGCTCCGGAAGACGAGCTTGTGGACCTACGTCGACGCCTGACGGCGATCCGTTGGCCGGATCCGGAAACCGTCGCCGATGATACGCAAGGCGTGCGGCTGGCGACGATTCAGCAACTCGCGCACGATTGGGCGACGAATTACGACTGGCGCCAGTGCGAGGCGAAACTGAATGCGCTGCCGCAATTCATGACCAAGATCGACGGGCTGGACATTCACTTCATTCACGTTCGCTCGAAACATGAGAATGCGCTGCCGCTCATTGTCACGCACGGTTGGCCGGGCTCGATCATCGAACAATTGAAAATCATCGATCCGCTCACCAATCCCACGGCCTATGGCGCAAACGCATCGGACGCGTTCGATATCGTGATTCCGTCGCTGCCGGGCTACGGATTCTCAGGCAAACCGACCGTTACGGGTTGGGACATCGCCCATATAGCACGCACGTGGGTTATCTTGATGAAGCGCCTGGGATATCAGCGCTTTGTGGCGGCGGGCGGCGATGTCGGCGCCCAGGTTGTCGACGAATTGGGCGTGCAGGCGCCGCCGGAAGTGCTCGCCATTCATTCGAACATGCCTGGTACTGTTCCAGCCGACATTTCCAGGGCGATCAATTTCCACGAGCCGGCGCCGGCCGGGCTCTCCGCGGAGGAACGCAGCGCATGGGATCAACTGGACTTCTTCTATAAAAAAGGCCTGGGATACGCCACCGAGATGTCGCTGCGTCCGCAGACGCTCTACGGGCTCGCCGATTCGCCGATCGGCCTGGCCGCCTGGATCCTCGACCACGACATTCGCAGTTACCAACTGATCGCGCGCGTGTTCGACGGCCAGTCGGAAGGGCTGACGCGAGACGACATACTCGACAATCTGACGCTCTATTGGTTGACGAACACCGCGGTGTCGACGGCGCGTTCCTATTGGGACTACAGCGCCACGGCGAAAAAGGGCTTTTTCGACGTGAAGGGCGTCGTCATCCCGGCGGCGGTGAGCGCCTTCCCCGACGAAATCTATACCGCCCCGCGTAGTTGGGCGGAGAAGGCCTATCCCAAGCTCGTTCATTACAACAAGCTTCCCAAAGGCGGACATTTCGCGGCGTGGGAACAGCCGGGGTTCTATTCGGAGGAAGTTCGCGCGGGTTTCAAGTCCCTGCGCAAATCGATCTGATCGCCGTGCAGGCCTGCTCGGCGCACCGCGCTGCGCCGAGTAGGGCGATCAACCGAAACGAAAAAACCTATTGGCGATGCGATCATCGCGGCCAAGAAGGGCGACCTTCAAATGGTATTGGCGTTGTGCGATCGCTGACATCTGATGATCTCCTGTGGATTTGAAACCGTCGCCGCCTCACATCGTCCTGAGATGTTCGGCCATCCGCTCGAGGCCCATGCTGATCATCTGGCCGAAGCCCATGCTCGCGGTGAGATCGCGGTCGGCGAAGGAATCGAAGCGCGACACCAGCATCCACTTGGTCTGAGCGCCCGTCTCTTCGAGCGTTATCGTATTATGGTTTGTCGGGGGAGAAGGGTTGCGGCTGGCGTCCCTGAGGGTCCGCCATAGCAGCCGTTCCGGTCTGACGACCTCTTCGAATATGCTGTTGATCGTGAAGCGTGCTCCGTTGGGCGCCTGCATGACGTGACGCCAGGCCCCGCCAGGGCGCAGATCCATCTCGCACACGGGATTGGTGAAGCCCGGCCCGCCGTACCATTGCGCGACGTGCTTCGGATCGGTGATGGCGGTCCAGACCAATTCACGCGGCGCATCGAATATGCGCGTGATGACGATCACCGGCTGATCCATCGAACTGATGTCTATCGTCGCTGCCATCGGGACATTCTCCGTTGATCCGGCCTTGCTCGCTGATCCGGCCTCGAAGTTTTCCAACAATCGAGGCGGCTCATCGTTACTCCTCGAGCTTTCGCTTCTGCATTGTCTTGAGATGCGCAGCCAGACTGTCGAGGCTTTCATCCCAGAAGTGCCGATAGCCTTCGAGCCACGCATAGACATCGCGCAGAGGACCCGCTTCGAGGTGGCGCGGACGCCACTGGGCGTCTCTCCCGTGTGAAATCAAACCCGCGGCCTCCAGCACCTTCAGATGCTTGGAAATCGCCGCCAGACTCATCTCATAGGGTTCCGCCAATTCCTTCACGGTCGCATCGCCGGTCGTCAGGCGCGCCAGAATGCCGCGCCGCGTCGGGTCGGCGAGGGCGGACAGGGTGGCGCTGAGACGATCCGACGGCATATATTTAACCAACTAGTTATCAACCTATTGGTTACATACAGCAGACTTGTTCGGTTTGCAAGCCCCCGGTAAAGCGATCATTCAGTGGAAGCCGCGCGACCGGCGTTGCGGTTGCGCGAGGCGGGCATTAGTCTCCGGCGCTCCGCTCCGCGCTCATCCAGGAACTCGAATACCCGCGAAATATTACGATCTCCGCAGGATCGTCCAAAGCAGTGTCAGGCATGAGCACCGAGATCGAACGCAGGCTGACCAATATCCTTTCGGCCGACGTCTTTGGCTACAGCCGCTTGATGAGGCTGGACGAGGCCGGGACGCTGGCGCTGCTCAACGACTACAAGGGCATAATGACCGGAATTATCGCCGGGAATCGTGGGCGGATCGTCAGCACCCCCGGCGACGCTGTGCTGGCCGAGTTCCCGAGCTCTGTCATGGCGGTGCAGACGGCCGTAGACATCCAGCGTCAGCTTGCCGAGCGGAATCAGAAGCTCGAACCTGACCGGCAGATGTGGTTCCGCATCGGCATCAATCTGGGCGACGTGATCGTAGAGCGCGACGATATATTCGGCGATGACGTCAATATCGCCGCGCGCCTTCAATCTCTGGCGGAACCTGGCGGCGTTCTGATTTCGGGTACCGTATTCGACCAGGTCAAGAACAAGCTCAGCCTGAGCTTCAATTTCCTCGGGCCTCAGCGGCTGAAGAACATCGATACCGAAGTGCCCGTCTATAGCGCGGTGATGTTCGACGCAATCAAGCCGCCTGTCGACATCGGCGGCGGCCAGAGCGCTCCGCCGCGGAAGAAACAGGAGAGGCTGATCGTCAGCGCGATCCGGGCCGGCGCGATCGTCGCCTTCCTCGGCGCGATCAACCTGTTCTCCTGGAGCGGCCACTTCTGGTTTCAGTGGCCATCTGCGGTCGTGCTCCTCATCTTCGTCGTCCGCGCCACAAGCCTCTATCGAGAGCAGGCGGACGAGGAGTCCTCCAAGCGCTGAGCGGGCGCCGTCCGCCGAAATGGGTTGAGAACTAACCTGTCGCCGCCGACCGCAGCGCCTCAGCGGGGCAGGTCTTGCGTATGGCCGATGTCGCTCGTGAGCGGAATGTCGATGGCGCAGCAAAAGCCTGACGGACGAAATTCCTGGGTCACGATCGCGTCCATCTCACGAGAGAGGGTGCGCTCGATCAATGTCGAGCCGAATCCGCGTCGCGAGGGCAGTCCGGCGATCGGCGGTCCGCCGGTCTCGATCCACAGGAAATGCAGCGTCGGTCCCGACCTGCGGCTCACAGTCCACGATACGGCGAGCGACCCGGCCTCTGTCGACAGGGCTCCATATTTCGCGGCATTGCTCGCCAGTTCGTGGAACACCATCGCCAGCGCCAGGCCGGCCTTGGGCGAAATCCCAACATCCGCGCCGGCAATCGATAAGGATTGGCCGCCCCGATCGTAAGGCGCGAGTTCGGCGGTTAGAAGTTCGCGCAATGATGCGGGGCCGCCGCCAGACTGGGTCAGCATGTTTTGGGCTCTGGAAATCGCGGCGATGCGCCCCTCGATCGCCGTCGCGAACGCCGCCGGGATCGCACTGCTCTCCAGGCTCTGCGTCACCACCGAGGAAACGATCGTCAGAATGTTTTTGACGCGATGATCGAGTTCGGCCAGCAGCAGCGACTCATGCTGATCGGCTCTCCGCCGTTCGCTGATGTCGACAAAGGTCAGGACGACGCCGTCAACGGCGTCGTCGATGGTGCGATAGGGCCGGATGCGCAGGATATAGGCGGCGTCGGCCGTCTTGAGGGCGACCTCGCGCTCGACGACGGTGAGGTCGCGCAGCACTTTCGCCACATCCTTGGCGATGTCGTCATAGGCGAGTAGCGTGACGATTTCGGTCGCCGGCCGACCGCGATCGCTCTCCCGAAGATGGAAAATCTCCGTCATTCCGGGGGTGAAGCTTTTGATGCGCAGCGCGCTATCAAGAAACATGGTCGCGATCTGCGTGCTGTCGAGCAGGTTTTTCAGATCGCTATTGACGCGCCTCAAAGCCTCGTTCTTGGCGTTCATCTCCGCATTGATGGTTTGCAGCTCTTCGTTGATCGACTGCATTTCCTCTTTCGAGGTCTCAAGCTCCTCATTCGACGATTGCAACTCTTCATTGACGGATTGATATTCCTCGGCCGCCGATTTCATCTCCTCGTTCGCGATCTCCAAATCATCGATGCTCGATTGGAGTTGGTTCCGCACCGTCCGCAGTTCGTGTTCGATCGCGCGCATCCCGGCCGTCGCGGGCTCGCTCTCATTGGCGGCGTCGGGCGCCTCGCTCCCATAGTGGCCTTCGAGAAAGATGATCATGAAAAGCGAGGTCTCGCCGTTCCCGCCGGATAGGGGCTCGGCGATCACGGTCACCGGGCGGATGCGGCCGTCGATCCGGATCGCGACATTGTCCTGGACGGCGGCCGCGTTCGTCGTCGACATCGTATGCAATGCCGCCCGGACGGCGAAGCGAAGAGTCTTTCTCAAATTACTAAAGAGTTTGAAGCTCGGCGCGCCCGCGGCGGGCTCGAGATAGGAGCCGACTTCGCCGCCGGAAAACCGCAGGATGTTCTCCTGCCCGTCGATCACGATATAGACGGGCGAATATTTCGCGAGCGCGCGGCGCGCGCTTCTGTCAATCCGATCGTTGGCCGCCGGAACGGTCGGCGCTACTGCATGGTGCGGAGAGAGGACAAGCGGGACCCCGGTAGACGGCATGTTCGGAAACCTTGCGTCGGCCTCCCGACGTTGGAAAATGTGGTGCTTCTTGTCGAGAGACGCGAAAAGGGCGCCGAGGCGACCGACGCCTTCGGAAGGCCCCAGAAAAAGAATGCCGTCGGGTTTCAGCGCGTAGTGAAACATGCGCAGCATGCGATCCTGCAATTCAGCGTCCATGTAGATCAGCAGGTTGCGGCAGGACACAAGATCCAGTCTGGAGAACGGCGGGTCCTTGACGACGCTATGCATGGAGAAGACGCACATCTCGCGGATCTCCCGAATCGGACGAACCTCGTCGTCCTCGGCTGTGAACCAGCGGGCAAGGCGTTCGGCGGAAATGCCGGTCGTCTTGCGATAGCGGCCCCATCTTGCGAAGGCGACAGCGTTATCGTCGATGTCGGTCGCGAATATCTGGGTTCGAAAAGCAACCCCATGCTTTTCCATCGCCTCCTTCAGGAGGATCGCGATGGAATAGGCTTCCTCGCCGGTGGCGCAGGCCGGAACCCAGATGCGGACGTCCTCGCTCACGCTCGTTCGCTGGAGAAGCTTTTCGATCGCCAGAGTTTCCAAGGCGCCGAACGCGTTGGGATCGCGAAAGAATTGCGTCACGCCGATAAGCATTTCGCGGAACAGCAATTCCACCTGACGGGGGTCTTCCCGTAGACGCGCGAGATAAGCGGGAACCGTATCGGTTTGCAGCACCTGCATCCGCCGCTGAATGCGCCGGATGACCGTCTTTTCTTTGTATTTGCTGAAATCATGGCCGATCTTGATGCGCAGCATCGTGACGATGGCGGCGAGGTGTTCGGCGGCGTCATTCCTTGTGCCGTCGCCATCCTTGTGATCGGAAACCTCGGTGAGGTGGCGCTGATAATCCCGGAGCTTGGCCGGCATTTCCTCGACCGGCAGCACATGATCGACCAGTCCCGTCGCCGTCGCGCTGTGCGGCATGCCAATCATCGCGGTATGGTCGAACTCAGCCTGGGCCAGCGTCAGGCCGCCGTTTTCCTTGATCCGCTTCAAGCCGAGCGTGCCGTCGCTCCCCGTGCCGGAGAGGACGATGCAAATGGCGTTTTCGCCTTGATCCTCGGCCAGCGAGGAGAAAAAAGTGTCGATCGGGCGCCGGTGTTCGCGCGGCGGCGCGGGCCTCTCCACTCGAAGGCGGCGGTCCTTCACCGTCAGCGTGGAATCCGGCGCGATGACGAAGACCCGGTTCGCTTCGACCGGCATTCCGTCCTCGGCTTCCACCACCACCATGGCGGTGGATCTGCCGAGAAGCTCGGTGAGCATGCTTTTGTGGTCGGGCGAAAGGTGCTGGATCAGGACGAGCGCCATGCCGCTATCCGGCGGCATGTTCGACAGGAACGACTTGAATGCGCTGAGGCCGCCCGCGGATGCGCCGATGCCGACGATCAGGCCGCCATCATTGTCTTTCGACCTGGAGCGGCCTGGCGCGGTCTCTTTGCTGCGAGAGGCGGCGGACCCGGCCTTGGCCGCGGCGCGCTTGCCTTCGCTTTCGCTTTGACCGCTCATGGACGTCACCAGTCTTCGGCGCGGTCCCATAACGCGGGCCAAGGGAATTGGGTTGTGCGGCCTTCGCGGAATAGAAGCGATAGGGCCAGAGAAAGCGGAACCGAATTGCCAATAGCACAATAACCGGAAGAGCGCCCGCCAAGCCGGCGACGCGCGGCTTGTCCGGCCGCAATTGCCGAAGGCGCCATCCAACAGATGGGCCGCGTTGCGACAATGCCGCAGTCATGCGCGCACGAGCTGGCCCTACAGGCTCGCCGCGAACAGATCCCATCGTCCCGGCAGGCCCTTCAGCTCATGCGAACCCCGTTCGGCGAATTTGAGGCCGGCGCCGGCGACGAGATCGGTGACGACCCTGGAAACAAGAACTTCGCCCGGCGCGCAATGCGCCATCACGCGCGCCGCGGCGTGCACGGCGATGCCGCCGACATCACGGCCTCTCAATTCGATCTCGCCGGTATGCAGGCCGGCGCGCAGCGGCAGGCCGATCTGTTTGCCCGCCGTCTCAAGCGCCAGCGCGCAGCGCACCGCGCGGCCGGGGCCGTCGAATGTCGCCAGAACGCCATCGCCGGTGGTCTTGATGAGATGGCCGCGATGTTTCTCGACGGACTGCTTGGCAATTCTGTCGTGGCTGTCGAGCAGTCGCCGCCATTGCTGATCGCCCATTTCAGCGGCGCTGCGCGTGGAATCGACGATGTCGGTGAACATCACCGTCGCCAGGATGCGCTCCACGTCTGCGGCGGAACTGTCCCGCTCGCCGGTGATGAATTCCTGGATATCGCCGAGAACCGTCTCCGTATCGCCGGCGAAAGGCACATGGTCGCCTCCGGGATATTCGATATATCTGGCGCCCGGAATCAGGGCCGCGAGCTCTCGCCCCCGTTCAACGGAAATCAGCGCATCGGTGTTTCGGTGAAGCACCAGCGTGGGCACGCGCACGCTCGCCAATATCGACGTCACGTCGATGAGGCGGTTCATCGACATATACGCCTTGGCGGCGCCGGGGCTCGCGGAAAGCCGCTCGAATCTCGCGAGCAGTTTGATCGCATCCGGAGTCGCCGACAGGCTCATTGCGGCGCGAGCCATCACGGCGCCCGTGCCCCAGGATTTCAACCGCTGCGCCAAGGCCTCTTCCGTCAAATACGCCTTGGCGTAGCCGCCGAAAAGGATGAGCTTCGAAACGCGCTTGGGATTCGTGGCGGCGAAATAGGCGCTCATTGCAGAGCCCTCGGAAAGTCCGAACAGCACCGCCCGTCGCGATCCGATCTCGTCCATGATGGCGCGGACGTCGTCGACGCGCTGTTCGAGCGAGGGCGCTCCCGATATCGCATCCGACAATCCTTGCCCCCTTTTGTCGAAGGTCACCACGCGGGCGAATGTCGCGAGACGGCGCAGAAACGATGTATATTCGGGGAACTCGTGCAAAAACTCGACATGAGAGACGATTCCCGGCACCAGGATGATGTCGATCGGTCCGTCGCCCATCACTTGAAAGGCGATGTTGACGTCGCCGCTCTGCGCATAGCGCGTATTGGGCATTTCAAAATCGCTCATGGCTGCGCGCTGCTCCAAAGTTGCGCCCTGGATCGAAAGTCTAGAATGCAAGGCAATGCCCGTCTCTGTCGATCTCGATCGCAGCGACGGACGGACATTATCCGGCGCGGCGACGCCCGGCTATTACCTCGGCGGTAATAAATGCTACGCGCCAAGCGAGCCCCAAGAGCGAGCCCCGCGCTTGAACCCCGCCGCGAATTCGGATAGGCTCAAAGCGCATCAAGAGTTGGACCTGTTGTCCAACGCCAACCTGCGTCCCGCGCAAGGTGGCGGCCTCGAGAGAGGCGATGCGGCCGATATTCGGCAACGAAACGGGACGTTTCAGGCGCCCTTTCGTCACAGGATGAAATGGAGCGCATTGAAATGCTGCAAGCCGCCTATGAACCCTTCATCGAGGACGAGATCGAACAGGCCTTTCCGGGCTGCGTGCTGACCCATGTCCTGACCGTCGTCAGCGACGATCAATTGGCGATCGCCGTCGAGGCCCTGCAGGCGGTGGCGGCGCTTGGCGGGCGATTGGAGGGGCTGCATCTCACGCGCCGCGGCCAATCGCGCGATCACCGTCTCAAAATCGTCGGCCTGCGACCCCATTCGGCGCGCGCTCTCTGCGATCGCCTCGCCGCGCTGCCCGGCGTCGCCCGCGCCAGCGTGGAGCATCAGATTCTGCGGCGGTAGCAGGGAAAGGCGGCCGTCATCGCGAGGGAGCGCAGCGACGAAGCGATCCAGACTAAGCCGCATGCGCGACTTATCCGGGTCGGGGGGCGCCGTCAAACGATGGCTAAAATAGCTCAGCCTTGGATTGCTTCGTCGCTTCGCTTCCTTCCAATGACGAGGAAGCGATTCCAACAAGAAGCAAGCCGCTCAATCCCGCCCCATTTCGACCGGCGAAGACAATTCCAGATCGGCCTTCAATATCTCCTCCACCACATTGGCGAAGGCCGGGCGGGCGCGCAGTCGCGCGTACCAGCCGGCCAGCGCTTGATGCGGATTGGGCGTCGGTCCGCCCAGGCGCAGGCTGAAATGCACCGCCATGAACAGCGCAATATCGACGATGCTGAGCGCGCCGCAGAAATAGGGATGGCCATTGAGACGCCGATTGAGTTCGCCAAATTGCCGCCGGATCACGCCTTCCGCCTCTTTCGCTTTTGTCTCGGCCTGCGTCCAGGCGTCGGGTTCATCGGGACGCGGCCCGGTGCGATGCATAAGGGCGCGCAACGGGACCAGCATGATTTCGTCGGCATAGAGGTCCAGCAACCGACATCGCGCGCGGTCGGCCGCCGAACGTGGGAAGAGCGCCGGCGCCGGATGAGCCTCTTCGAGATATTCGAGGATGATGGTCGAATCATAGAGAGTCAGATCGCCGTCGATCAGAACCGGAACCTGCGCCTTCGGATTGGCGGCGAGCACATCGGGGTGTTTCGGATGATAGCCGACGCTCTGGTCGAACGGCACCATCACCCGCTCGAAGGAAAGCCCTTTCTCTCGCAGCGCGATTTCGACCTTGCGCGAGAACAGGCTGAGCGGCGCGGAATACAGCTTCATCATGGGCTGCCCCTCGAATTTGCGAAGCGCGAATCTTTCCACAGCCTATCTTGGCCACAGCCTATCTTAGCGTCGCCGCGATATTGCCGCCATCGACGGTTGTGACGCCGGCCGTCGAGCGTTCGGCCAAAGCCTGATGGACGAAGGCCTGGGCCACGTCATCGGCGGTGACTTCAAGGCCGAGCAGATTGCCGCCCATATAATCCCTCACCGAAACGCCGCGCGTGGCGGAGCGGCGCGCGATCATCTCCTCGCTGAGCAGCCCCGAGCGTATGCGATCGGCGTTAACGGCGTGGACGCGGATGCCGTCGGCGCCATGTTCGAGCGCATATTGGCGCGACAGGAACAAAGTCGCCGCTTTCGGTAGGCCGTAGGCGCCGAAATTGGCGCCGGGATTGACCGCCTGTTTGCTGGCGTTGAACAAGAGAACGCCGCCGGTTCCCTGTTGCTTCATGATGCGCACAGCATTCTGCGCGACGCTCTGGTGGGCGAAGAAATTCAATTCGAAGCTCTTGCGCAGCAGCGCATCGTCGAGCGTCGCAATCGCGCCTTCCCACGCGGCGCCCGCATTCGAGACGACGATGTCGACGCCGCCATAGGTCGCGACCGCTCTATCGAACGCGGCGCGGACGGAGGCGGGATCGGTGACGTCGCAAGGCGCGCCAATTGATTGATTGCCGACATCCCTGGCGACTTTCTCCGCCTTCGCCGCATCGATGTCGAGCACGACGACATGGGCGCCTTCGCGCGCAAAAGCTTTGGCGGTCGCCGCGCCGATCGCCCCGGCGGCGCCGGTGACGACCGCGACCTGGCCGGTGAAAGGCTTCGATTTGGCGCCGGCGAGCTTGGCCTGTTCCAGCGACCAATATTCGAGATCGAACAGATCGGGCCGCCCGACCGGTTCGAAACGGCCGATCGATTCGGCGTCGCGCAAAGTCTCGATCCACATTTCGGCGACATCGGCGGCGATCTTCGCATCGCGCAATGTGCGGCCATGACCGATGAGGCCGAGGCCCGGGACAAGCGTCAGCCGCGGCATCGGGTCGAGCATGATCAGCTTCGTTTCGCTACGCGGCGCATTGGCGCGGAAATATTCAGCATATTCGGCAGCGAAGGCGGCGACGCGCTCCCCGATCGTCGCCCCGAAGGCGGCGAGCTTGGTCTTGTCGGGCGCCGGTAGAACCATCGGGCCGGTCTTGATGCGGATCGACAGGTCGGGCGTCGAGACGCCGCGGCCAGCGAGATCGGCGAGTTCGGCCGCATTGACGAAGGCGAGAATGGCCGGCGAGGCCCGGAATTCGCTGACCATGCGATCGTAGCGGCCTTCGCCGCGCGCGACCGCCACGGCGCCGCGCAACATCGGAGCGATCTCGCCGGGCGTCGCCAGCGCGTCTGGCAGCTTGACCGGCGTCAGTCGATTGCGCGCGTTTTTGCGGACATGATCCTCGGCGAGCGTGACGTAATGGATCATCCTTTCATAGGCCTGTTTCGCCGTCGGGCCGAAGGTGAAAATGCCGTGCTTGTCGAGAATAAGCCCTTCGACGGAGGGGTCGGCGTCGAAAATATCGGCGGCGGCTTTGGCGAGCGCGAAGCCCGGCATCACATAGGGCACGAAGCCCAATTTGGCGCCGAAGACTTCCGCGCTCATGGCGCGGCTCTCGCGCTGGTCGGCGATCGCCAGAATGGCGGTGGAATGGGTGTGGTCGACGAATTTATGCGGCAGGAAGGCGTGCAGCAGCGTCTCGACCGACGGATTGGGCGCGTCGGGATCGAGAAGGTTGGCGCGTTGCAGCGTCACCATGTCCTTGTCGGAAAGGCGTGCGAGTTTGCGCGCTTTAAGCAACGGCGCGAGCTTCACGGCGGGCAGGCCGGCCGGCTCGATCACCCCCATGTCCCAGCCGCTGCCCTTGACGCAGAGAACCTCGAAACTGTCGCCGACAAGATCGGCGGCTTTCGTCTTGACGGAAGTGTTGCCGCCGCCATGCAGCACGAGGCGCGGATCGCCGCCGAGGAGGCGGGTGGTGTAGACGCGCAGCGCAAGGTCGCGGTCGACGTTCCTGTCCGCATAGGCCGAGATCATCGCTTCGGCGTCGCGGTCGTCCCAGAGGTTTTTCATGGCGGCGGTGTATCGCGCCGGGGAGAGGCTTGCAACGCCGCGCCGGATGAGGGGCGGCGCGACGTTGCAAATATAGCTACCTCCGCGCCTCACCAAATATCGCCCTCAGATCCGCGCCAATCTCGCTCTTCGGCTCCATCCGCAGCCTCTGTTCGACATGCAGGAAATGGTGGTGCGACAGCGCGATTGCTCGCGCCGCATCTTTCGCGCGCAACGCTTCGACGATCGCGCCATGTTCGTCGACCGCGCAGATCGATTGGCTGGCGGGTTCATAGACCGAGACCATTACGGATGAGCGGCTGAGCAGATCGCGCAGGAATCGCGACAGTTCCGGATTGCCAAGCGCATCGACGAGATGAAGATGAAAGGCGCCGGAGAGGCGCACCGATTCGGCGCGGTCGCCGCGTTCGGCGGCCTGTCGCTCCTGCGTGAGATGGGCGTCGAGGACGCCGAGAATCCGCGCATCGAATCGGTCGACCAATTGCACGATGATTCCGGCTTCCAGCACCCGGTGCGCCTCGTAGATGCGCTTGACCTCGTCGATCGTCGGTTGCGGCACGCGAACGCCGCGATTGGGAACGATCTCAAGCCGCCGCTCGGCAGCGAGGCGATGCAGGACCTTGCGGATGCGTTCGCGCGAGGCGCCGAAGATCTCGGCGAGCCGATGTTCGGGCAATTTGGCGCCCGCCTTCAATTGCCCGTGCAGGATGGCGCGGGCGATCGCGGCATGGATCGTCTCGTCGGTATGAGGCGGCGCCGGCCCGCGCTTCTTGCCGCGCCCGCCGCTCGGCGCCGCCTGTTTGAGCGCCTCATCGTCGCCTTTGATCCGATCCATGGCCTTTGCCGTGCTTCAAAAATGTGCACAAAGATGAAAATCATTGTGCACATTTTGTGCCGCCGCTTTCCATCGTCCGCAATAGCGTATCACATAACTATTTGGAGTGTAAGCTTTAATCGACATTGTGCACAATTGGCCCGGCGCTTGCAAGGCCGGAGCCGGGGCCTCAGCCTCGCAACAGCGGAGACAGAGTGATGAGCCTGAACCAGCTATCGCGCCGAAACCTCTTGAAAGCCGGCGGCGCTCTCGTTGGCGCTTTCGCCATGCCGGCCATCGTCAGGGCGCAGGCCAAGGAAATCGTCGTCGGCGGTCCGGCCGGCGCCGCCAAATATTTCAACGGCGATCTTTTCCCGGTCCTCGAAAGCAAGCTCGGCCTTAAGATACTTTACGAGGGCAGTAATTCGCTGACCAATCTGCAAAAGATGCAGGCCGACAAGGCGGCGCCGAAAATGTCGGTCGTCATCATGGACGATCCCGTCATGATTCCGGCCGCCAATGAAGGCCTGATCACGCCGATGTCGGTAAAAGCGATCCCCAATCTCGACAAGCTGGTCGCCGGCGCGATCCATCGCGACGGGCTGTGGGCGAATTACCAGAAGCCATGGGCGGGGATCGCGTTCTCGACCGCCAAAATGCCGGCCGCGCCGGCGAGCTGGACGGAAATGTATGATCCCAAATATGCCCAGAAGATCATCGTGCCCTCGCTTTCCAACACCGAAGGATTCTGGAATCTTCTCGTCGCCGCTCATCTCGACAGCGGCAAACCCTATTCTGACGCGCAATATGATGTCGATGCGGGTTTTAGGAAATTGAAGAGCCTGAAGGCCAATCTTTTGAACGTCTACACCAACGCGCCGCAGGCGATCAATCTTCTAGAGCAGGGCGAAGCCTGGATGATCGGCGGCCAGTTCTCGGCCTATACGCTCATCCGCAAGGCGGCCGGTTCGCCCGTCGATCTGGCCGTTCCCGCCGACGGCGCCTTCGCCATGCCGTCGGGCATCGCCAAAGTGGCGGGCGGCCCGGTCGGCGATCTCGCCGACGCTTTCATTGATGCGATGCTTGGGGTGGAGGCCCAATCGATCCTGGCGACGAAAGCCTTTGTCGCACCGACCAATCCGGCGGCGCCCAAGCCCGCGGGCTTTCCCGACAGCGCGACTTTGTTTTCTCCCGATTGGGCCTTCGTCGCCAAGGAGCGGGCGGGCTGGGTCGAGCGCTGGACGAAGGAAATGTCCTGATCGATGTCGCCACCGGACGCGCCGCATCTCGTCGTTCGTCAGGTCTCCAAGCGCTTTGGCGCGGCCCATGTGCTTGATCGCGTCGATCTGACGATCGCGCACGGCGAGCTCGTCACGCTGCTCGGGCCGTCCGGGTGCGGCAAGACGACTCTACTGCGCATGATCGCGGGGCTAGAATCGCCCGACTTCGGCGCCATCGAACTGGCGGGGCGCGACATCACCCGCGTTCCGCCGCACCGGCGCAATGTCGGATTTGTCTTCCAGTCCTACGCCCTGTTTCCGCATCTGACCGTCTACGGCAATGTCGCGTTCGGACTGAAGTCGCGCGGGCGAACGCGCGGCGACATCGACGCGGCGGTTAAGCGCGCTTTGTCGCTCGTCCATCTCGAACATCTCGGCGCCCGTCGCATCGCCGCTTTGTCCGGCGGCCAACAGCAGCGCGTCGCGTTGGCGCGCGCCATCGCCGTCGAGCCGGAGGTGCTGCTGTTCGACGAGGCTTTGTCGGCGCTCGACCGCAAATTGCGCGAGGAAATGCAGGTCGAATTGCGCCTGCTCTTACGCGAGATCGGCGCCACCGCGATTTTCGTGACGCACGACCAGGACGAGGCTCTGACCATGTCCGACCGCGTCGCAGTGATGTTCGCCGGGCGGATCGAACAGGTCGCCGAGCCGCGCGTCGTCTATGCCAGGCCGGCGAGCCTCTTCACCCTCGGTTTCGTGGGCCTGTCGACGCGGATTCCCGGAACCGTCGCCGCGTCCGGCGAAGGGCGCGTCGAAGTCGACACCGCCATTGGGCGTCTGTCGGCAATCGGTAATTTCATCGTCGGCGCGCCGGTCATCCTCGCCGTGCGGCCGGAACACCTGCGCCCCGCAGCGGCGCCGTCGGGCAATTGCGCGAGCGGCCGCGTGCGCTCGATCGTGTTTCATGGCGCCAATTCGTTGATCGAAATCGAGGCCGTCGCCGAAACGACCTTGCTCGCGCAAACTGCCAACGACGCCAGCGCGCATCTGAAGGTCGGCGATGCGACCAGGCTCTGCTGGCCGGTCGCCGAGACTTTCGCTTTTCCCGACCCTGGGGCGGGCGCATGACCGTCGCCGCCGCGCCAGCGCCGCCGCGAGGCAGCTCCGTCGATCGCGAGCAGTCGATGGCGCTCGCTTTTCTTGCGCCCTCGCTGCTGTTTCTGCTGCTCGCTTTCGTCACGCCGCTGGTCCTGTTGCTTGGCGTCAGCGTCAGCGGGCGGAGCGGGCTGTCGCTCGAGTCTTATGCGAAATTGCTCGGTACGGGCTATTATCTCAATGTCATCTGGAATTCGCTGCGGTTGGCGCTGCTGACCACCATCCTCGCGCTGGCGATCGCCTATCCCGCCGCATTCGCTCTGGCGCGCGCGCGCGGCATGGTCCGCACCGCATTGCTGAGCTGCCTGTTCCTGCCGCTGGCGGCGAGTGTGATCGTCAAGGCGTTCGCCTGGACGATTCTGTTGCGCAGCGACGGCATCGTCAATCGCATCCTTATCGCCCTCCACGTCATCGACGCGCCGATCCGGATGATTTTCACCGAGACGGCTCTGGTCGTCGGCTCGGTCAATATTTTCCTGCCCTTCATGGTCCTGCCGATCTATGCCGTCGTCACCCAGCTCGACCGCCGCCTCATGGAAGCGGCCGCGACCCTGGGCGCGCCGCCGGTCGCTGCGTTTCTCAAAATCGTCGTGCCGCTCACCATGCCGGGCGTGATCGCCGGCGTCGCGCTGGTGTTCTCGCTGGCGGTCTCGGCCTATGTCGTGCCGACCTTGCTGATCGGCGAGCTTTATCCGACGCTCGCCTCGACCATCGCCAAAGCCTATCTGCTGGCGCGCGATCCGCAATTCGGCGCCGCCGCCGGCGTCGTCCTGCTTATCATCGCTATCATTGTCGTGACCCTCAGCGCGCGGCTCGCGGGCAGGGAGAACGATCGATGAGCGCGCGGATCGCGATTCTCTTCGCCTGGGCCTGCGCGATCGGCGTCGTCGTGTTCCTGTTGTCTCCCCTGCTGGTGATCGCGGCGGCGAGCTTTTCGCCGACGCCAGTGTTCGACCTGCCGGTCGGCGGCGCTTCGCTGCGCTGGTACGCCCGTATCAGCGCGCTCGATGGATTCTGGCCGGCTTTATCGCTGTCGCTGCAACTCGCGCTTCTTTCGACGGCTTCGTCCCTGGCGCTCGGCACATTGGCCGCGATCGCGCTGGCGCGCGGCAGGCTCAGAGGCGCCCGGACGATCGCCACCGCGCTCGTCTCGCCCCTGATGATGCCTGGACTCGTGCTCGGCATCGCATTGCTGCAATATTTCCGCGCGATCGGCTTCAACGCGACCTGGAGCGCGCTGCTGGTCGCCCATGTCGTGGTGACGCTGCCCTATGTCGCGCGCACGATGATCGCCGGCATGGCGCGTTTCGACTTCACCCTGATGGAGGCGGCGCGAACGCTCGGCTGCACTTTCGCCCAAGCGATCCGGCGGGTAATGATCCCGACGCTGGCGCCCTCCTTCCTGATCGCCGGCCTGTTCAGCTTCCTCGCCTCATTCGACAATTATCCCGTTTCGATCTTCCTGACCGACGTGCGCACCAAGACGCTGCCGATCAAGATGCTGCAATATATCGATGAGGCGCCCGATCCAACGCTAGCCGCGCTGTCGACGCTGATCCTCATCGCCACCGTCGTCCTGCTGCTGGCGAGCGATCGCCTCGTCGGCCTGCATCGCATGGCGGGAACGGGAGACTGATTCCAATGACTTTTGAGACGCGCATTGAACCGGGCCATCGCGATTTTTCCGGCTATGCCGGGACGCCGCCTGATCCGCGCTGGCCGGGCGGAGCGAAGGTCGCTCTGTCTTTCGTCATCAATTTCGAGGAAGGCGCCGAACTTGCGGTGTCGGAAGGCGACGCGCGCAATGAGGGCGTCTACGAGGTCGACCATCGGATCGAAGGTCCCGATCCTTGCGTTGAGAGCCATTTCGAATATGGCTCGCGCGCCGGCTGGTGGCGGATCATGGATCTGTTTGACGCCTATGGAGTCAAGGCGACCCTCAGCGCCTGCGGACGCGCGGTCGAGCGCTCGCCGGCGCTCGCCCGCGACGCCGTTGCGCGCGGACACGAAGTCGCCGCCCACGGCTGGCGCTGGGAGAGCCATGCCGACATGGCGGAGGCGACCGAGCGCCAGGCGATCGCGCGCACCGTCGCGACGATCGCGGGCGTCACCGGAACACGGCCAGTCGGTTGGCACACGCGCTCAGCCGCCTCGCAGAATACGCGCCGGCTACTCGTCGAGGAGGGCGGATTTCTCTACGACGGCGACGCCTACAACGACGATCTACCTTATTTCACCGGCGTTTCCGGCAAGCGCCATCTCGTACTGCCTTATGCGTTCGACACCAACGACATGCATTTCCAGCATAGCCAGCGCTTTCGCGGCGCCGATTTCGCCGATTACATCATCGCCGCTTTCGATTGGCTGGTGCGCGAGGGGGCGCGCGCGCCCAAAATGATGACGGTGGGGCTGCACCTGCGGATGATCGGGCGGCCGGGCCGCATCGGCGCGCTTGAGACGATCCTGCGCCATGTCGCGGCAAGCGACGCGGCATGGATCGTCCCGCGCGCGGCAATCGCGCGGCACTGGCTCGCGACATTTCCCGAGGCGCCGCGGTGACATCCAGGCGCCGCATCCTGCTGATCAATCCCAACACTTCGCGTGTCGTCACTGAAATCCTCGCTGCCGAGGCGCGGCGCATTGTCGGGGAGGTCGCGGAAATCGTGTGCGTCACCGCGCCGTTCGGCTCGGCCTCGCTCGAATGTCGCGCCGAACTTGTGATCGCCGCGCATGCGGTGCTGGAGACGATCGCCGCGCACGCCGATCATGACACGGTTGTGATCGGCGCCTTTGGCGACCCTGGCCTTGAGGCGGCGCGAGAGATCGCCAAAGCGCCGGTGTTCGGCCTCGGCGGATCGGGAATTCGCGCCGCCGCCGCTGGCGGGCGCCGGTTCGCGATCGTGACGCTCGGGCCGCGCATGCGCCCCGACATCGAGCGGATGGTGGCGGCTCGCGGATTGTCGCGCCAATTGGCGGCGATCCATTTCCTGAATGCGGACGTATGCGATATCGCCAGCGACCGTGCGGCGTTTCACGAGGCCTTGGTCGCGGCCGCCTATTCCAGCGCGAAGGAGAGCGGCGCCGAGAGCGTGCTGTTCGGCGGCGCACCCTTCGCCGGCGTCAGCCGCGCTCTCGCCGACCGCATCGCCGTTCCCGTCTTCGACGGGCTTGCGAGCGCGTTGCGCGATGCGATGAGCGCATCGCCGGTCGCTGCCGCGTCGTCCGACGTGTCGCCGCGCAAAGCGATGGTGGGGGTCGCACAATCGCTCGCCGAACATATTGACGATTTCCTGAAGCGGCGAGACGATCCGCGGGCGGGCGCCATCGACGATTAGGCGGCTCTCAGGATGCATCGGTCGGAGCCGGAAGACAACAGCAGCGACAAGCCTGTTTTGGCCGCGAAATCCGACCCCGTGCTATCCTGTCGCAGAAGCGTGGGAGCGATTGCGATGGACAAAACCGACCTCTGCGAAATCTACCGGGGCTACATTGCCTGCCTCAATCGGCAGGACTGGGCGAAGCTGGATCAGTTCGTTCATGACGAAGTCAGCCACAACAATCGCCGGACCGGGATATCCGGTTATCGCGAAATGCTGGAGAGGGATTTTGACGAAATTCCAGACCTGTATTTCGATATTCAGCTTCTCGTTTGCGATCCGCCCCATATCGCCAGCCGCCTGGCGTTCAACTGTGCGCCAAAGGCGAAATTCCTCGGCCTTGATGTAAACGGCAAGAGAGTTTCCTTTACCGAGAACGTTTTCTATGAATTTCGGGCAGGCAAGATATGGCGGGTGTGGTCAATAATCGATAGGGCCGCGATTGAAGCTCAGCTTTAGAGAGCGGGGATCATACCAAAGTGTGTGACGGTAAGACCTCTGCTGGATTGGCGTAAAACCGCACATCGATCAGTCTCATCTCCAGCGGCGGCGTTGCGCTTGATCGCCGGTGGAGCGGGAAAATGAGAAAGTACGGCGAATATGAAAATCGAACGCAGCCCTGGTTCGATCAGTCCAAATTTGATGGATTCAACTTCGCCATCCCGATGAAGACCCTGGTGATTTATTGCTTCGACCCTCGCGCGGCCGATATCCCGCAGGCGGTCGCCGCCTATTTTGGGGACGAAGTCTACCCTGGCGAAAACATTCTCGACGCGGCTGGCCGTCGGGTTGGCTCCACGCGGACACTATTTACCGCGACAAACGGGGGCGGCCGCGCCGGGCCTGTTCTCATGTCGGTCGCAGAAATGGACTACCTGTTTCATGTCCAAAACGTCGTTGTGGTGCACCACTCGTTTTGCGGCACGACCGCTTTCACGCCCGAGATCCTCTTCGACAAGTTTCACGATCATCACCACGCTGATATCTCGAAATTGTTTGATCACGATAGCGTCGCCATTACGGACTACGAGAAGTCGATCAAGTATGACGTCGAATTGCTTCGCGCGAGCCCGGCAGTGCCGAGAGAGGTCAAGCTCTACGGCTTCTTCTACGAGATCAATTCCGGCAAATTGACCGAGGTCGTCCGGGACATTCCTGAATAGATCGCGGGTGTGCCGCATTCACTCGGATTGATCGGCGGGTGGTCTGTTGGCGAGAAATTGGCGGGGCCAAGAGCAGCTTTGGCCGCGCAGAACGTGCCTGCTCAAAAAGGCTCGCGCCTCCAGGAGCGATGGCTCAGGACGCAGCCAGCCGGCTGCGCACGGACATGAACCGCTCGAGGTCTTCGCTGGGCATCGGCTTGGCGAATACAAAGCCCTGCAAAATGTCGCAGCCGAGATCGCGCAGCACGCGCGCATGTTCCATCGTCTCGACCCCCTCGGCGACGATTTCGATATCGAGCGATTTTCCGATGTCGACGATCGACTGGACGAGGCGGCGTTGCGTTTGCGAATGAACAATGGGGGTGACGAGCTGCCGGTCAATTTTCAGGCGGCGGGGCTTCAGCTTCGTCAGGCTGACGATCGAGGCGTAGCCGGTGCCGAAATCGTCGATTTCGATATCGACGCCAAGCTCCTTGATCTGATCGATGGTCCAGGTGAAATGATCGTCGCTTTCGTCGAGATAGATCGATTCGACCAGTTCGAACGAGAGCGTGCCCGGTTGAATGTTCAATTCGCGCAGGCTTTTCAGAAGTTGATCGTCGCGCAACCGGCGCAGCGAAACATTCACCGAAAAGCGGGGAACGCCGAAGCCGAGATTCTGCCAGCGGCGGAACTGGACAAGCCCCTGTTCGAGCACCGCGCGGTCGATCGCCGCCACGACGTTCAATTCCTCGGCGATGGCGATGAATTCCGCCGGCGCCACGATGCCGCGCGTGGGATGGCGCCAGCGCACGAGCGCTTCGACGCCGGCCAGTTCAAGCGTGCGCGCATCGAATTGCGGCTGGAAATAGGGAATGAATTCGCCGCGCTCCAGCCCGCCCATGATGCTGTCAGCGGTCTGTTTGTTGCGCACGATCTCAGCCTGCAGCGCTTCAGTGAAAAACTCGAAGCGATCGCGGCCAAGGTTTTTGGCGCGGTAGAGCGCGATATCCGCATTGACGAGTAGCCGCGCCCGGTCGACCGCGCCGCCAAAGGCGCCGGCGACGCCGATGCTCATGCCGAAACGGCACTCATGACCGTCGAAATGTGCGGGCTTGCGGACGCCTTCGATCAGCCTTTGGGCAAGAGCGCCGAAGCCGTCCATTTCCATATCGGCTTTGCAGACGATGACGAATTCGTCGCCGCCGGTCCTGGCGACAAAATCGCCCTCGCGCAAGTTCGCGCGAATGATTTCAGCGGTATGGGCGAGCATGGCGTCGCCGGCGGGATGGCCCAGCGTATCGTTGATCTGTTTGAAACGATCGAGATCGATGTGCAAGAGCACGATGCCTTCGCCGGTTTGCGCGCAACGCAGGGCGTGTTCTTCCAGCACGCGTTCGAGATACATGCGGTTGGGCAATTTGGTGAGGAAATCGTGCAGGGAATTATGCTCGATTCGCGCGCGCGCTGATTCGAGTTCGGCGTTGCGCGCCTCCGTCAACGCCTTGGAGCGCGTCAGGTCCTCGGTCAGGGCGACGGCGGCGGTGACGTCCCAATTGACGCCGAGGATCTTCGAAGGCGCGCCGGGCGCGGCGTAAACGCTGCCGATCGCATGGATGACCCTGGTGCGGCCGTCGGCGAGCTTGAGTGCATATTGCGAATCGTAGCGCCCGTTGGTGCGCATGGCGGTTTCAAAATCATGGAGAGCCCGTTCGAGATCTTTGGGGTCGAGCCTGTCGCGCCAATGCGCATAGGTGCGGATTCCATTGTCGAGCGGATAGCCATAGAGTTCGTTCATCCGGTCGTCCCAAACGAGGTCGCCGGTCTCGATCTCCATTTCCCAGACGCCGACTTTCGATGTGTCGAGCGCGAGCTCGAGCCGCCGCGATAAGCGCTCAAGCTCCGCTTCGCGGTCGCGAAGCTTGGCCGAATGTTCGCGACGTTCCTCAACCAGTCGCCCGATCAGCCATGTCGGGATCACGATCAGCAGGCCGCCGACGATGAGGACGAGCCGCAATATCCAGCCGTTCGGCGGCGACGCCCGCCAACCGCCCTTGGGCGTCGCGGCGATCTGCCAGGAGCCGGACGGCAACGCGACCGTGGCGGTGACGGGATTGTCGGTTGCGACCTCAGGGCCGCCGAAGAAGCGCACGCCGGCCGTGCCGAGCGAGTCCTGTCCGGTGATGGCGACGTCGATCGACAGATCGGCGCCGATGAGGCCGCTGTCGCGATACAATCGATCGACGTCGATCACGGCAGAGACGATTCCCCAGAATGTTTCTTCGGCGCCCTGCCCATGAGAAAATACCGGGAAGCGGACGATGAAGGCCCGACCGCCCTGGACCAGATCGAGCGGACCCGCCAATACGAGTTCGCGCCGATCGCGCGCGCGTAACGCCGTTTCGCGCTGCTGTCCGTTCTGGCGATAGTCGAGGCCGAGCGCTTTCTCGTTTCCCTTCATCGGATACATCAGGGATACGACAAGGCCCGGCGCGCCGGCGATATTGCGGATCTGCGATCGCTCCATCAGGAGATTCGCGGCGAGATCGGCGAAATGCGCCTGCGTGATATAGGGTTCGGTCGAAATGGTGCTGACGAGGCCGCGCACGAGCTGGATGTCGCCGTTGATATTGCCCTCGAGTTTCGACTGGATCAGGCTGACCTGGGAGACAACTTCGGCGCGCAGGCGCTCGTCGAAAAGCTGCCGGTTCTGCCGGTCCGTATAGAATCCGAACAGCACGATGACGACCGCGGCGATCGCCGCGGGCACGTTGGTCGGTCTAAACAATTGTTTCGCGTGTCTGGACAGTCTTAATCCCACAATTCCGCGTCCTCGCCTGGCCGCCTCGGCCATGACAAAGTCAGAATGGCGGTCGCCCATTAACCCGTCCTTGATTATCTCGCCGCCGCCGTCGCGAAGTCACGGCCTGCTTAACGAAGGGTGAATCGGCGGCGAACAATGCGAAACGCCCGCTTGCCGCGCCGGAAATTATGGTAATCTTCGCCAAGCGAGCGGAGGGAAGATGAAAAACCTGATCCTGACAGCCGGCACGATCGCTTTTTTCGCCCTCGCCAGCGGCATCGGGCAGGGGGCCGAGGTCGACCAAATCGCCCAGCAGAAGATGATCGGACTTTCCAAAAAACACATCCGCATCTGCCTCGGCGCGCCGGCCAAGCGCGTCAGAATCGGCTCGACCGATATCTGGACCTATCCGATCGGCCAGGCGATAGGCGACAGCCCCTTTTTCTCGCCGGCCCTGTTCATGGCGCCGCCCTCGGTCTTTGGCGCCGACAATGGCGCGTGCAACGTCAATATCGTTATGACCAATGGCGCGGTCAGCCAGGTTGTCTATCACGCGGCCGACGGCGGCCCGCTCCCGCTCGGACGCGAATGCCTGTTCGCGGTCGAAAGCTGCACCGCGCCCGCGCCGGGTGGGGTGGTGCGCGCGACTTATTAGGGCGCGGTCACATATCGCCTGCTATAGCGTCGCCCTAAGCTCGTCAGCACGTGATAGCCAATCGTGCCGGCGCGCGCGGCGAATTCGTCGATGCCGATCGTCGCGCCCAGCAATTGCGCGCTGGCGCCGCCAAGCGCGGCGTCCTCGGGAAGCTCGGTGACGTCGGCGATGCAGAGGTCCATCGACATGCGCCCGACCAGCGGACAGCGGCGCCCTGCGATGACGACATCGGCGCCGGCGCCGCGATGGGTCGCCCCGGCGCCGCGCGGCAGGCCGTCGGCATAGCCGGCGAGCAGAGTGGCGAGCCGCGTGCGCCGCGGCGCGATCCATTGCTGGTTATAGCCGACGCTGTCGCCCGCCTCGATCCAGCGAACCTGCTGGATCGCGACATCGAGCGTGACGACCGGCTTCATCGGATTGGGCGCGCCGGGCGTCGGATTGCCGCCGTAAAGCGCATAGCCAGGACGCGTCAGATCATAGACTGGGCGCTCAGTGAGGAACATGCCCGATGAATTGGCGAGGCTGGCGGGGATATCGCGAAACAGCATGCGCGCCTCGTCGAAACGCGCGATCTGCACGGGGTTGATCGGATTGTCCGGTTCTTCGGAAGACACAAAATGGCTCATGAACAGCGCGATGCCGAGCGCGTCCTCGCCGTAGCGCTGCAGAGCCACCTTCAGCGCCGTCAACGAGGCGAAGCCAAGCCGATTCATGCCGGTGTCGAGATGGATCGCGCAAGGCGGCGGCTCTGTGCGGTGCGCCGCGAAGGCGGCCCAGCGCGCCAGCTCCTCCTGGCTGCCGATGACCGGCGCGAGGCCATGCGCGGCATAATCGGCCTGCGGATCGGCGCCTGCCTGCAGCCCGTTGAGCACGTAGATCTGCGCCGGCGCGTCCGGCGCCAGCGCCGCTCTGACGCGCGCGCCCTCGCTCAATTGCGCGACGAAAAAATCGCGACAGCCCGCGGCATAGAGCGCGGGCGCGGCCGCCTCGATGCCGATCCCATAAGCATCAGCCTTGACGACGGCGCCGCAGCGGGCCGGCGCCGCGCGTTTGGCGAGCGCGCGCCAATTATCGGCGAGCGCCGAGAGATCGATGGTCAGAACGCCTGAGGATTGCGACGACGACATGGAGGCTTGCATCGCCTTCGCTTACGCGAAGGCCGCCTTCGAAACAACTCAGCCGCGCGCCAGCCTTTGCGCGCTGGCCAGCCATTCCCGCTGGTTACGGCGCACATGCGCCGGCGCGCGCGCAAGCCCGCGCACGACATCCTCGGCGATCGTTTTCGCCTCTGTCGCGCGGCCGAGCTTTTGCAGCAATTGCGCTTGCCGCACGCGCGGTTCGACGCCGGGGAAATATCGGCTGACATTGGCGTATTGAGCGAGCGCTTCGTCATCGCGGCCGGCCTCCTCCAGCGCGATCGCGTAGAGGAGATGGCCGTCGGCGGAATGAAAATCGGGCCAGCGCCGCGCCAGTTCGTCGAGCGTCGCGATCGCCGCGACAGGTTGACCCAGCCCGAATTGCGCGCGCGCCTTGCCGAGGAAGAAATGCGGCTCCTCGGCGAGGGGATGGGTGAGTATCGCGGAATAATGAAGCAACGCCTCATCAAACTTGCCAAGCGCCAGGCATTCCTCCGCCAATGCCGCGCGGTTGGCGATCGTATCGACTAGCGCCAGGTCGCCGGTCAGTTCCCGGTATCGGCGGCCGGGATTGATCGCGCGCGCCATCGTCTGACGCGCGATTCGTCCCTTATGGGTGCCAAGCCATTCCGGCAGGAGTTCGGCGACGATATAGATGGCCGCGCCAATGCCCGGCAGCAACATGATGACATAGCCCCAGGGCATGAATCGCCCGGTCTTGGCGGCATGGACGATCAGCAGGATATCGAAGATCAGGAGGAGGGTTGCAATCGGCACCGAAGGCTCCGGCATCATCACATAAGTCAGAATGCGGCCCCGGAAGGCCTGCAATTCGGCGTCAATTTATGAGATCGATGCGAAGAATGCAACCTCAGATTGCGTGTGAAGAATTGTTATATTATACAATGATTTCAATTCATTACATGTCTGGCGAGATTCTTGAAAAGCGGAGATGCACGCCATAGTTGCGTATCTGCGCGGAATGGACTCGTAAGATTTCAACGCGGCCGCGCGGAGCAGCAGTTGGGCGACGATGAGCTTCGCAAAGCGCCGCGCGGGCGGCGGGCCGGCGCCAGGCGTCCTGCTCTAATAATGCGCCGGCAGGGCGTCTTCCTTGGCGAGATTGCCGAAGCGGGTCAGCTCGGCCTCGAACTGTAATTCGACCGTCCCGGTCGGCCCGTGGCGCTGCTTGCCGAGGATCACCTCGGCGCGGCCATGCGTGCGCTCCATATCCGCCATCCAGGAGATATGCTCGGGCGTGCCGGCGCGCGGCTCCTTGTTCTTCAGATAATATTCCTCGCGGAAGACGAACATCACGACGTCGGCGTCCTGTTCGATCGAGCCGGATTCTCTGAGGTCCGAGAGCTGCGGGCGCTTGTCGTCGCGCTGCTCGACCTGACGCGAAAGCTGCGACAGCGCGAGCACCGGCACGTTCAGTTCCTTGGCGAGCGATTTCAGACCCATGGTGATCTCGGTCAGTTCCTGTACGCGATTGTCGCCTTTGGTTTTCGCGCCCGACAGCAATTGCAGATAATCGACGACCAGGAGATCGAGGCCGCGCTGACGCTTCAATCGCCGCGCGCGCGCGGTGAGCTGGGCGATCGAAATGCCGCCGGTCTGGTCAATGAAGAACGGGATCGATTGCATGTCGCGAACCGCTTCGGCGACGCGGTGAAAATCCTGTTCGGTAATGTCGCCGCGGCGGATCTTGTACGACGGCACGCCCGATTGCTCGGCGATGATGCGCGTCGCCAATTGTTCGGACGACATTTCAAGCGAGAAGAAACCGACGATGCCACCGTTGATCGTCTCGTTGGTTCCGTCGGCGCGCACTTGCGCGCGATGCGCCTTTGCGATGTTGAACGCGATATTGGTGGCGAGCGCCGTCTTACCCATGCCGGGGCGGCCGGCCAGAATGACGAGGTCGGAGGCTTGCAGGCCGCCCATATAGCGATCGAGATCGACAAGGCCGGTGGCGATGCCGCTAAGGCTGCCGTCGCGCTCATAGGCTTTGGCGGCCATGTCGACTGCGGTTTTCAAAGCATCGGAAAAACGCTGGAAGCCGCCGTCGTAACGCCCGCTTTCGGCGATCTGGTAGAGGCGGCGCTCGGCCTCCTCGATCTGTTCGCGCGGGCTCGAATCGACCGGCGCGTCATAGGCGACATTGACCGTATCCTCGCCGATCAGGATCAGTTCGCGCCGGATCGCCAGATCATAGATGGTGCGGCCGTAATCATTGGCGTTGATGACGGTGGTCGCCTCGGCGGCGAGGCGCGCCAGATATTGCGGCACAGTGGCGCCGCCGACGTCGTGATCGCCGAGGAAAGTCTTGAGGGTGATCGGCGAGGCGAGCTTGCCCGCCCGGATCAGCGAACCGGCGATCTCAAAGATGCGGCGATGGATTTCCTCAATGAAATGTTCGCTGCGCAGGAAATCCGATACGCGGTCAAAAGCGTCGTTGTTGACGAGGATCGCGCCCAGCAACGCCTGCTCGGCCTCGATATTGTGCGGAGGCGTGCGATAGGCAGGCTCAGCATTATTGGAAACGGCGGTCAGCCGCCCCGCGAATTGTTCGACGGTCGCCATGGTTCGGTTCAGCTCGGATGAGGAAATGCGCAACGACTGACGCGACTCAGAACGCTGACGCCATCTTACGCCGACCGTCAGCAGGCGAACATCTGTGCCATGATTGAGCGTCATATGCGAGGGCAGAATGCACCCGCCGCGCTCGCCGCCCTCTTGTCCCCATTATCCCAAGCTTCAGATTTTTTTATGGCCGCCCGCTTGACTCGCGTCTGACAAAAAAGGCGGCCCCAGGGCCGCCTCATTCGCAAGAAAAATTGCCTGGATCAGTAGGAATAATACATGTCGAATTCGACGGGATGCGGCGTCATTTCGAAACGCATCACGTCGCCCATCTTCAACTCGATATAGCTGTCGATGAAATCGTCGTTGAACACGTCGCCGGCCTTGAGGAAGGCGCGGTCCTTGTCGAGATTGGACAGGGCTTCGCGCAACGAACCGCAGACGGTTGGAATCTTTTTCAATTCCTTCGGCGGCAGGTCGTAAAGGTCCTTATCCATCGCCGCGCCGGGATCGATCTTGTTCTTTATGCCGTCGAGGCCCGCCATCAGCATTGCGGCGAAGGCGAGATAGGGATTGGCCATCGGATCTGGGAAGCGGACTTCGACGCGCTTGGCCTTCGGGTTCGACGTCCAAGGAATGCGACACGAAGCCGAACGGTTGCGCGCGGAATAAGCGAGCAACACCGGCGCCTCATAGCCGGGCACCAGGCGCTTGTAGGAATTGGTCGAGGGATTGGTGAAGCCGTTCAGCGCCTTGGCGTGTTTGATGATGCCGCCGATGTAATAGAGGCATTCCTGGCTGAGGTCGGCGTATTTGTTGCCGGCCATGATCGGCTTGCCGGCCTTCCAGATCGACTGGTGAACATGCATGCCCGAGCCATTGTCGCCGAATACCGGCTTCGGCATGAAAGTCGCGGTCTTGCCATAGCTCTGCGCGACCTGATGGATGCAGTATTTATAGATCTGCATATGGTCGGCCATCATGGTCAGCGGGCCGAATTTCAGGCCGAGCTCATGCTGGGCGGAAGCGACTTCATGGTGATGCTTTTCGACGATGGCGCCCATTGAGGCCATCGCGGCGAGCATTTCGCCGCGCATGTCCTGCGCCGAATCCTGCGGCGGCACCGGGAAATAGCCGCCCTTGGTGCGGATGCGGTGGCCGTGGTTGCCCCCTTCGTAAGGCGTGTCCGAGTTGATCGGCAATTCGATCGAATCGATCGTGAAACCGGTGTTGTAGGGGTCCGACTTGAAACGCACGTCGTCGAACACGAAGAATTCGGCCTCCGGCCCAAAGAAACACGCATCGCCGATACCGGTCGACTTCAGATAGATTTCCGCCTTCTTGGCGATGCCGCGTGGATCGCGCCCATAGGGCTGGCCGCTGGCGGGATCGAGAATGTCGCAATTGATGACCATCGTCGAGGCGGCGAAGAACGGGTCCATACAGGCCGACGTCGGGTCGGGCATCAGGGTCATGTCGGATTCGTTGATCGCCTTCCAGCCAGCGATCGAGGAGCCGTCGAACATCAGGCCATCGGCGAAGGCGTCTTCGTCGACCAACGACTGGTCGAAGGTGACATGTTGCCATTTGCCGCGCGGGTCGGTGAAACGCAAATCGACATATTTGACTTCATTGTCCTTGATCGCCTTCAGGACGTCCTTGGCGGTCTTCATGTTTGCCTCTCTCGGAATTGGATTGTCACTCACCCGCCCGACGCCGGGAGCGTTGGGAAGCACGGAAATTTCATGAAGTCAGACCGCGTCGGCGCCGGTCTCGCCAGTGCGTATGCGGATCGCTTCTTCTATGTGCGATACAAATATCTTGCCATCGCCGATACGCCCGGTCTGGGCCGCTTTTCGGATCGCCTCGACCGCGCCGGCCAACGCTTCGTCGGCAACTACCACCTCGATTTTCACCTTGGGCAGGAAATCGACGACATATTCAGCGCCGCGATAAAGCTCGGTATGGCCCTTCTGGCGCCCGAAACCCTTCGCTTCGGTGACGGTTATGCCCTGAATGCCAGCCTCTTGCAGCGCTTCCTTGACCTCGTCGAGCTTGAAAGGCTTGATGATCGCCTCGATCTTTTTCATGAATCCGGTCTCTTCGCGCGTTGTGAGACAGGCCGCCGAGCGGCCGGCAACGCGCAAAAACCTCGTCGCGCCGCCACATCTGGCGTCCATAGCATCTCGTTCGGGCCCGCGCCATGGCCAATTGCGGGGCTGTCAGCGCTTCGCAGCGCCGGTTTGGCTATTCGGCGCATGACGGTATCAGCGAGCGACGGCGCCTAAAATTTAGGCGACTTGATTTCGGAGTGGGCGCCGCCATTCATACAGTTGGGCCGACCTGGCCGGAAGCAAAGACGCGCCACGAACTCAAGCCCGCTTTGGCGACCACGGTGCGGCCGGTTTTGGCGATCGCGACAAGATGAGCGAACACGCGCGGCTCGCGCCAGGCGAGCGGCCGGTTTGGAGCGCATACCGCGCGATACTCTTCGGTGTCGTCATCTTCCATCAGGATCGTGCCGATCCGGTCCGGCCGCATATTGGTCGGCAACCCTCGCGTGGTCAGCCACAGACATTCGAAGTCGCGGCAGACTTGCGGCCGGCTCGCATAGATCGTGCAGCCGCCTGACAGAATGCAATTGGGGCAGGCAGGTCCCGCCGGCTTTTGCATTTCAGGTATTTCGAGAGCGGTGCAACACATGACGCAGGAGCCGCAGCTCTTGCCGGGGATCGATGTCACGGGAAACCTCATAACGCGCGGCGCCGGCCGAATCGAAACGCGCGGCTAGGCTGTGTCTATCACTGTTTGGCCGGCGCGCGACAACGCAGTTTGCGCGTCGCGCATCGCCACGCCTCGCGCGGCATCATGCCTGTCCGCTTTTTCGCCCGGCGTGGGGGCGGCCGCCGCTTCGCCGGCGCGCCTGAGCACAAGCACAAAGACGGCGGCGATGACCAACGGCGCCAGGGGAACGCCCGCATAGGTCGCGATCGATCGGGAGGCGAGCGGCAATACGAAAGCGATGGCGAGTATGATCTTTTCCCATGGCAGAAAGCCCGTGCGCAGGCTGTCGCGCGCCACCCAGGCGAGCGGAACGCCCAACAGGACGAGATCGTAATCAAGCAGAAAAGGGCTCGCCAGGAGAGCGGCGGCGACCATCGCGGGCCCCTCGGCCCTCGAACGGAACGCGCGGCGCTGCAGATCGACGAGCGCGGCGCAAACGCCAAGGGCCGCAACGATCTGCAGGCCATATGCGAGCGTCATTCCGCCATGCAGCAAGCGCACGCCGGCGAAGACGCTTTGCATTTTGTTGTCGCCGACCATGTTCTGCTCGAGCGCGATCCTCGCCAGCGGCGACGCCTTGAGAAAGGCCCGCCATGAATCGACGCCCAAGATTGCGAGCGAGGCGAGGCAGAAGGCCGTCGCCGAGGCGGCGGCGCTGAACAGAACGCGCCAGCGCCGTGCGGCGATCAGCGCGATGGGCACGACGATCGCCAGATGCGGCTTGTAGACGAGGGCGCCGAGGCAGAGGCCTGCGGCCATCGGCCTCGTATCCAGCATCAACGCGCCGCCGCCGAACAAGGCGGTGCTAAGAAAAGCGTTCTGGCCATGGCCGAGATTGCTGAGCATGGCGGGGAAAGCGAGGATCGGAAGCGCGCCAAACTGCGTCCCGAGCCAGGCGCGCAACACGCGGATGCAGGCAAAGCCGGTAACGCCGAGCCACAGGCCAAGCGACCACAGATAGGGCAGCATCGCCAGCGGCAGGCACAGGAGCAAAAAGGTGGGCGGATAGAAGAAGGCGACATACCCGGCGCCGGCGCTTTGTGGAAACAGCGCGGTTTGCGCCGCCTGATGCGCGGCGATGTCGTAGACTTCGGCGGGATGGCCGCCAAGCGCGATTCTGGAGGCCGTCCAGAAACTGACGAAATCCGTCCCCAGCGGTTTGCCCGACCGGTCGACGCCGCCATGCGAAAGCGCGATCCACAGAAGCGCCGCGCCGAACGTCAACCAGAACAATATTCGGCAATAGGCCGTCGCGCGATCGCGCGACAGCCAGTCGGCCTCGCGCAGCCCTTCGATCGCTTTGCCAAGAATCGCGCCCATCAGACCCGTCAGGCGATGCGCATGCGAACATGAGCAACGAAGCTGAACTTTTACATTCGCCTGTCTTAACGGGCGATAAATCGGCGCCGCGGCCGGCTTGGCCGCGCTGGCTCGCTTTTATGGAGCGCCATAAGTTGCCTTTGGACAGAGGCTGCGCGCCGCGACCTCTCTCTTGACAGCCTGCGCCAACCATTGTCTCTGCGCCGACCACAAAGAGGCTACCATGCTGACGGCTTTCGTGTTTCCAGGGCAGGGCTCGCAGGCGGTCGGCATGGGCAAGGCGCTCGCCGAGGCCTATGCGCCGGCGCGCCGCGTCTTCGCCGAGGTCGACGGCGCGCTCGGGCAGAATCTCTCCGGGCTCATGTTCGAGGGTCCCGAGGCGGAGCTGACCCTGACCGCCAATGCGCAGCCCGCGCTGATGGCGGTCAGTCTCGCCGCTGTCCGCGTTCTCGAGGCGGAAGCCGGACTCGACATCGCGCGCGATGCGCGCTTCGTCGCGGGCCATTCGCTCGGCGAATATTCCGCTTTAGCCGCCGCCGGCGCGCTGACCATCGCCGATTCGGCGCGTCTGTTACGCATCCGCGGCGAGGCGATGCAGCGCGCCGTTCCGGTCGGCGAGGGCGCGATGGCGGCGATTATCGGCCTCGACTTCGCGCAAGTGTCGGCGATCGCCTTGCAGGCGGCCAGCGATCTCTATTTGCAGGGGGCTATTTGCGAGGCCGCCAATGACAATGGCGGCGGCCAGGTGGTCATTTCGGGAACCAAAGCGGCGGTCGAACGCGCGATGGAGCTTGCCAAGGCGGGCGGCGCGAAACGGGCGCTGGCGCTGCCGGTGTCGGCGCCTTTCCATTGCACGCTGATGAAGCCGGCCGCCGACGCGATGGCGGCGGCCTTGGCCGGCGTCGAAATCAAGACGCCCAAGGCGCTGCTGGTCGCCAATGTCTCGGCAGTCGCCGTGCAAGTTCCCGCCGACATCCGCGCCGGCCTCGTCGCGCAGGTGACCGGCGCCGTGCGCTGGCGCGAAAGCGTGCTTTATATGGCCCATCATGGCGTCGCCAATTTCGTCGAGATCGGCGCCGGCAAAGTATTGAGCGGCCTGATCCGGCGCATCGCCGAGGGCGTGACAACCATGAGCATCGGCGCGCCGGTCGATGTCGAAACATTCAAAGCGGCCCGCGCTCCCTGAAGGCGCTGAGGGGTCCAGCCAGAAGGAATGCGTCCTTGTTCGATCTGACAGGAAGGTTTGCGCTCGTCACCGGCGCTTCGGGCGGCCTCGGCGGGGCGATTGCGCGCGCGCTGCACAGCCAAGGCGCGAGCGTCGGCCTGTCGGGCACGCGCCGCGAGGCGCTCGAGGCGCTGGCGGGCGAGCTTGGCGCGCGCGCATTCGTCCTGCCTTGCGATCTCTCGGATGCGCCGTCGGTCGAAGCGCTGGTTCCGGCCGCCGAGGCGGCGATGGGCGGCCTCGACATTCTCGTCAACAACGCCGGCGTGACGCGCGACAATCTCTTCATGCGCATGAAGGATGAGGAATGGGAGCAGGTCATCGCCGTCAATCTGACGGCGGCGTTCCGCCTGTCGCGCGCCTGTCTTAGGGGAATGATGCGCCGCCGATATGGGCGCATTATCGGAATCGCTTCGGTCGTCGGCGTGACCGGCAACGCCGGCCAAGGTAATTATGCGGCCGCCAAGGCGGGCTTGATCGGCATGTCGAAAGCGCTGGCCGCCGAAGTCGCGACCCGCAACATCACCGTCAATTGCATCGCGCCTGGATTCATCGCCAGTCCGATGACGGACGCCTTGAACGAGAAACAACGGGACACCGTCCTGGGCGCCGTTCCGATGGGGCGGCTCGGCGCGGCGGCCGATATTGGCGCGGCGGCGGTCTATCTGGCCAGCGCGGAGGCCAGCTATGTGACCGGACAAACACTTCATGTTAACGGCGGAATGGCAATGATTTGAAGGCATTGCGTGATTGCACTACTTTTTTTCAACGCCGCCCACGGCCTCTCGCCTTGCCTGGAAAGATATGCTATCGACCCCGGAGGTCGCCAAGAATGCGGCGGCTGTCGGCCATGCTTGAGTTATTGCGCGCGGCCTCGCCGGGGGAGCGGCGAGGCATGGTCGGGGTTGCTCGCCATTGGGGGCGGGCCAGACCGAACGAGCATGGCTCCATTTAGGAAAGCCATGCGTCGATTTTTGGTCGGGTTTGGGGTCAATCAAAGGCGGGCCCCCGGGCGCCGCCAGTGTAAGGACGAACGAAATGAGCGATGTCGCTGAGCGCGTAAAGAAGATCGTTGTCGAGCATCTCGGCGTTGAAGCCGACAAGGTGGTCGATAACGCCAATTTCATTGACGACCTTGGCGCCGATTCGCTCGACACAGTTGAGCTTGTCATGGCCTTTGAGGAAGAGTTCGGCGTCGAAATCCCGGATGATCAGGCCGAGACGATCGTGACCGTCGGCGATGCGGTGAAGTTTCTTGAAAAAGCTTCCGCGGCCAAATGAGTTTGGATTGGTCGATGCCGACGTGATGGACACACCCGGACGGGTCCGCCGTCGCGCGGCGATCGATATGCGGGAATGGCGGGGCCGGCGATAGTCCGGCCCTTGTCGCGCCGGGGCTTGCCCAGGCGGAAATGGCGAGGACATTGATGAAGCGCGTGGTGGTCACCGGGCTTGGCATGGTTACGCCGCTCGCTTGCGGCGTCGAAGCGACATGGCGACGGCTGGTTGCTGGCGAATCCGGCGTGGGGAAAATCCAGGGCTTCGACGTTTCCGACATCGCCTGCCAGATTGCGGCGCAGGCCCCGCGCGGCGAAGCCGAGGACGCGTTTCGGCCCGACGAATGGATGGACCCCAAGGAACAGCGCAAGGTCGACGATTTCATCATCTTCGCGATGTGCGCGGCGACGCAGGCGTTGCGCGACGCCAAATGGGCGCCTTCGACCTATGGGGAAGAAATCGAAACCGGGGTTTTGATCGGCTCGGGCATCGGCGGTCTCGGCGGCATCTATGACGCCTCGGTCACGCTTCGTGAAAAAGGGCCGCGCCGGATTTCCCCGTTCTTCATCCCTGGGCGGCTGATCAATCTGGCCGGCGGCTATGTGTCGATCGCCCATAAGTTGAAAGGCCCCAACCATGCGGTCGTCACCGCCTGTTCGACCGGCGCGCATGCGATCGGCGACGCGGGCCGCCTCATTGCGCTGGGCGACGCCAATGTGATGGTGGCGGGCGGCGCCGAATCGGCGGTCAATCGGCTGTCGATGGCGGGTTTCGCCGCCTGTCGCGCCCTTTCCACCAATTTTAACGATCAGCCCGAGAAGGCCTCGCGCCCTTATGACCGCGATCGCGACGGTTTCGTCATGGGCGAGGGCGCAGGCTGCGTCGTCCTCGAGGAACTGGAGCACGCCAAGGCGCGCGGCGCGCATATTTACGCCGAACTCGTCGGCTACGGGCTTTCGGGCGACGCTTACCACATCACCTCGCCTTCGCCCGACGGCGACGGCGCTTACCGCTCGATGAGCGCCGCGTTGAAGCGCGCGGGTCTGTCGCCGTCCGACATCGACTATGTCAACGCGCATGGCACGTCGACGCAAGTCGGCGACGAGATCGAATTGCGGGCCGTCGAACGGTTGATGGGCAATGCGGCGGGCGCTCTGACGATGTCGTCGACAAAATCGTCGGTCGGCCATTTGCTCGGCGCCGCTGGCGCCATCGAGGCGATTTTCTCGATCCTGGCGATGCGCGATCAGGTCGCGCCGCCCACTCTCAACCTCGATCATCCCTCGGTCGAAACGGCGATCGATCTTGCCCCGCATACCGCCCGGCCGCGTAAGATCGACGTCGCGCTGTCGAATTCTTTCGGCTTTGGCGGCACGAATGCGTCGCTCATCTTCCAGCGCGCCGGCAGCGCTTGAGGAAGGAGCGGTGCTTAGGGCGCGACAAGCGCTTGAGGAAAAAATCACGGCGCCCTATTTTACCGTGGCGCCGGTGACGCTCGTCTCTTTGTGGCGCAGCGCCTTTTGTTCGCGCGGAGGCCGGCGCCGATGAGCGATGGTTCAAATCAGGCGGTTTCGGCTCCGGAGCAACCGCGCGCGAGCCTTTTTGGCCGGCGGCCGAAATTGCGCTCGCCCGCCGAATCCCTGCAGCCGCAGGCCGCGCCGCCGCCGCCGCCGCCGCCGCCCGGGCGCAAAAAACGAAGGGAAGGCCTTTCCTGGCTTAGCGGCCTGCTGTCTTTTCTTCTGATCGCCGCCGTCGTCGTTTTGGCAGGATTCGGATTTGCGATGGTCGAGGCCCGCAAGCCGGGTCCGCTGGAGGCCGACAAGGTCGTGTTGATCACGCGCGACGACGACGGCGGCTCCATTCCCGATCAGCTTGAACGCGCCGGAATCATTGAAAGTCCGCTGTGGTTCAATCTGACTTTGCTGCTCGACGGCAATCGCGGAAAACTCAAACGCGGCGAATATCTCTTCAAAGAGCATGTGAGTTTGCGCGAGGCCGAGGACGTGCTGATCTCCGGCAAGGTCGTTCTTCACAAAGTGACGGTCCCCGAAGGGCTGACGAGCGATCAGGTCGTGCAGCGCCTGCGCGACAATGATGTTTTCACCGGCGGCATCAAAGAGATCCCGCGCGAGGGCTCCATTCTTCCCGAAACTTATGAATTCGAACGCGGGGTCGCGCGCGCCAAGGTTCTCAGCGTCATGGAAAGCGCGCAGGCCAAAGCGGTCGACGAAATCTGGAAGAATCGCGCGCCCGACCTGCCGATCAAATCGCCGGGCGAATTGGTGACGCTCGCTTCGATCGTTGAGAAGGAGACGGGCAAGGCGGACGAGCGCGCGCATGTCGCCGGCGTCTTCATCAATCGCCTGCAAAAACGGATGAAGCTCGAATCCGATCCGACGATCGTCTATGGCCTTGTCGGCGGCAAGGGGACGCTGGGGCACAGCATATCCAGGAGTGAGCTTCAGCAGGCGACGCCCTACAACACCTACATTATCGAGGGCCTGCCGCCCGGTCCGATCACCAATCCCGGCAAAGCAGCGATGGAGGCCGTCGCCAATCCCTTGCACACGCAGGATCTTTTTTTCGTCGCCGACGGAACCGGCGGACACGCTTTCGCCGAGACGCTCGACCAGCATCAGAAAAACGTGGCGCATTGGCGTCAGATCGAGAAAGACGCCAAGGACAAGCTTGCGCCCGACGCCACGCCGCCGGGGCCCGCCGCGCCGCCGCCAAAATTCCATGGCGCGCTTGATCCGGTCGATCCCACGACGTTCGGCGCCCTCGCGCCGGTCGCCGCGCCGAAACCGCCGACAACAGGCGATCTCGCCAAACGGTTGGCGCGGGTCGGCGCCGATCGGCAGACGCGTGAGGCTCTGCTCGGCCCCAGCGGCCCGCTGTCGGCCGGCGCAACAGGGACGACCAGGAGCCTCGCCGATATCGGCGTCGTCGTGCAGGGCGTCAACGATCAACCGGCGTCCGACCAGCTCGACGCCGACAATGGCGCCGCGGCGACGACGGGACCGATCCAGAGCTATCCTCTCTCGGCGGCGGCGCTCGCCGAACAGCAGGCCCGTGCGGCGCGCTATGGCGTGCAGGGGGTTGCGCCGGTGGACAATAGCGCCAAGCTCGTGGCGGCCGCCGACACGGCGGCGCAGACGCCGACGGCGCATCCCGGCGCCCGGCCGCGCGCTTTTGACGCTTCCGAAGGCACTCCGCTCGATCCATTGCTCAATACCACTTACGACCTGAATTATCCGAAGGTCGTTCCTGTTTTGAAATGACGCCTGGCGGATCGCCGCCGCCGCCGTTCAGCCCGCCGCCGCCAGCTTCATCGTGGCGATCGACAACGCCACCGCGCAGGCATTGGAGACGTTGAGGCTCTTGATGGCGCCGGGCATGTCGAGCCGGACCAGAATATCGCAATTCTCGCGGGTGAGGCGCCGCAATCCCTTGCCCTCCGCGCCGAGAACAAGGGCCATCGGCCGCGACAGGACCGCCGCCTGCAAGGTCTTCGGGCCTTCCGAATCCAAGCCGACGCGCAAATAGCCCGCCTCTCCCATTTCCCTCAATGCGCGCGCCAGATTGACGACGCTGCAAATGGGGACATGTTCGAGCCCCCCCGACGCCGATTTGGTCAAGGCGCCGGTGAATTCTGGCGAGTGACGCTCGGTGGTCACCAGAGCGTCGACTGCGAAGGCGGCGGCGGTGCGCAGGATCGCCCCGACATTATGGGGATCGGTAACCTGATCGAGCACAATCGCCAGCCCCTGGGCAGGCAGTTCCGACAGATCGATCGGCGCCAGCGGGCGCGCCTCCAGCAACACGCCCTGGTGAACCGCTTCGCGCGGCGCGCGCATGGAGATGTCCTCATTGCTGAGGATGAGAATTTCGACGCCGCGCGCTGCGATATCGGCGCTGAGGCGCTCGGCCGCGGCCTCGGTCGCATAGAGCCGGATCAGCTTGCGGCGCGGCGCGCGCAAGGCTGCGCTGACGCTGTGAAAGCCGTAGATCTGCGCGACGTCGCTCGGGCGCGGCTCGCGCCGGCCGGCGCCGGCGGCGCGCTCTTCGCGAGCGGGGCGTGGAGAGGCGCCGCCCTGGGCGGGGCGCCGAAGCGGCAGATCGCGCGCCGGCTGCGGCGTCGAGGGGGGGAGGCGCTCCCCCGCCCGGCGGTTCTTTTTGCGGGTCAAACGCCTCTCCTTTGCCGCGGGCGGCGGGCCTCATCTGTTCGCATGCGCGGCATCGGCGCGCAACAGCCGGGGCCCGCCGCGTCAAACCAAAGCGAGGGAACGCTTTTTAGGTTGACAGGGCAGGGCGCGGCGCAAGATAAGGCCCCCTCGACTTGGCCCCGGCTCGCCGGGGCCTTTTCGTCCGCGGCTCAGGCCGATGGATCAGGGGGAGTGTCCCGAGCGGCAAAGGGGGCGGACTGTAAATCCGCTGGCTTAGCCTTCGTAGGTTCGAGTCCTACCTCCCCCACCAACCACCTTCGTTTTGGAGAGCCCAAAAACCGGGCGTCTCCGTGGCTTTCTCAACCCATTAGCTCTCTGGCGGACGCCTACCACTCTGTCGATTTCCGTTTTTCGCGGCTCAGTCGATGTTGCTCATGCATCGCCGCCCTCGCAATTGTGCAGGTTCACAATTTCGTTGATCGGCCTCCAATAGGAGGAGGGTCAGGATGCGAGACAACAGCTTCGACAGGTTTATCGCCCCTGCTGACTTCGCTATTGAGCCATTGTTCGCATGGAGGCAATTCTTTCACCGCTGAGACCTTTGTCAATGACGACCGCGAAAGCGGTCGCCGCCTTCGGCGG